>FTEL01003594.1_pt1 | contig 50629 bp, 36 predicted proteins | sample 1658911 | NCBI WGS metagenome assembly FTEL01 (sample SAMEA3914869, study PRJEB12502) | metagenome | biome: forest; material: soil | place: USA | collected 2012-03-12 | depth 0.1 m
CGCGCGGAACGACGGGTTTTCGGCTGCGGCCGCCCCACCACCCAAACTGCCCCACTGGGCGCTGCAGCCAAACATGGGGCGAGGTTGCAAGCCGGTGCGTGGGTCGCCGACCCGCACTTCCGTTTTGTCACCCTGACGACCCTGGTGATGATGGGCGAGCGAGAGGGCCAGCGACGGCCAGAGAGTGCGAGAAAGTCAGAAAAGGAAGGCGACGGGGCATCAATGATGGGCTGGTCGGGCCATGGTTCGTCTTTCCTGCGTTTCGTTTCGTTTTCTTTGCCACTCGCCAAAGCACAGCGTCGGCCAAAACGCGGTCGCCGTCGGCAACCCTGGCCAGCGGCCATGAAACGAACGAGCCACGCCATCATCAATCGTCAGGCCCACGCATGGGTCGCCGGGTCGCCGGGAGGCTTTGTTGGCCAACATCGATATCCGTCTTCCGTCCGCTGCCACCAGCGCCCATTGAACCACGACCGCGACCGCGAGCCACATCTGGACGCCTGCGTGCAGACACCAAAAAAAGACTCTTCTCGCCTACGCCTTTGACTCAGGCCATCACACCCGACTTGACGCCCACCTCACAGTGGCCTCCTTGGCGCTTCCCGGCCCAAGCGTTTGAGGCCCGGCGGGTTCAGCTCCGGCGGTCAACGTTAGCCTTGCCGGCCACTGCCGGCCTGCTGACCACAGGTTGCCGTTTTGCATGTGTCTGCTGGCCCCTTCTGACCACCTCGGGGAGCATCGTGAGAAAACAAGCAGGAGTCGCAAATGAGGGGTGTAAACCACTTTGGCTTGATGCAGCAAGCTGGTTTCGACTGGTTGTCAGACCAGCGGGATGAAGGAGGGCAGAATCAGGGTTCGATTCACCGCCGAGGACGCCACCGCCTGCATTGGCAGAGCCAAGTTGCTGATTCGGGGGTTTGAGTGGCTCGCTCGTTGACTGACACCCAAGATCTCGGGCAGGCGCGCGTGGTGAGTTGCCGTTGAGCCTCAAGCTTCTTCAGACTTCGCGAAGCATGGGCCTCTTCCTGTCAACCTCTTTGACTATCCTCTTCTGGGCGGTCCATGAAGCTTCCGGATTGTTTCCCGTCAGTCCTCTCCGGCAGGTAGGGGTAGGTGACAGGCAGCTCGGACACCTGCTACCCCGCGCAAATAGGGGTCTCCCTGCGGCAACTGGCGATCCAAAACGAAAGAGGGGCGTATGACGTCGGGACGTCGCCCAAGCGATGATCTCAGCATTAGCACCGTGCGACGTCGTCCAACCCGGTTCCTGCTGCGCTGTCTTGGATGCAATCCGGCCAGTTTCATCGGCAGTTCTTTGACGCTTTTCCTCCGTTTTTGCGCGTCCTGCCATCCTACCAGGGACGGGGGTTGTGGTGGCCGTTGCGTGGCCCCCACCAAGGATGTTGACCTCCAAGCCCAGCATCAGCAGCCAACAAGAGGACAACGGCGCAGCACACCCGGCCCGACCATGGTTGAAACGGACCTTTTTGGTGGTGTGCCGCCCGCAGCAGCCAACTGAACAGAGAACAATCACTCGCTTCTCTTGCCCTGGCCAATTGGCCAACTTTTCGTCCCCGACGACCATGTTGTCCTGCAGCCTGGTCCCGTCGTTGTTGCTGGAAGGTGCTGCCCCTTTTCTGCTTCAGGGCCCTTCTCAGAGTTCTGGCAGGGGCAGGCCCCGCTATGTCGTCACTGTGGGTCCCTTATCATGCCGTGGCCCCCCAGCTCCATCAAGTAAGCCGGGATTTTGCGGGTTTTCTGCAGGTTTTTGTGGGCAGAAACAACCATCACCAACTGCCACCAACTGCCAATGAATCGACGGCTCATGGCTCCCGTCCTGCTTTCGACGTTCCCATCGCCAAGTGCCCTCTTACGCCGACAGGGACAAACGACTTGACCGGCCCGGTTCGCGTTTCTATTTGCCATCGCCGGGCCACCCACTTACATCACAGCCGGCCTCAAACGGCGCCCGGGGGTTGGACAGGGCGTGTGGCCGGCCGGACCGTTTCAGGCCCAGTGTTTCTGCTATTTTTGCTTTGCCCAGCAGTGAGCAGCACCGCGGCCCTTCCCTTCCCGCCCCCAGGCGCGCGCAATCTTCAACCACACACACGATGCCACCACTTGCTGCCGCTGTTGCTACCACATGTACACAACAGGCCGCAAGCGAGCGTCTCGCAACACGGTGCTTATCTTCACGACGGCAGGCATCGACGTCTATCTTGGGCAACCCGCATGCGCGTTGCGGGTCGCGACCAGGTCCACGATGTGGCTGGGGCCGTCGAAGGATGCAACTACTACGAAGTGTGGGGACGTTGGCCGGCTTGGTGCATGTGTCGAGGCGATGAGGCCATTCATACCTTGGCCCTTGCCCCGTTTCCTTGCCCTTCTCCTTCCTGTCCCTCATCCTCCTCTCTTTTCCGTCAACGGCATCTCCAGCAGTTTTCTGTTCCTCCCCCCTTCCCCTCTCCGTCGAGTCCACATCCGATCGATCGACAATCCCAACCAGTCGCACAAGTCCCGGCACCCAATGAACCAGCCGGCGCCAATGCTCGCCAACTCTCGCCAACTCTCGCCGTGCCTTGGTTTTTAGTCCGCCCTGCCCCGGCCCGCCCTGCAGATAAGTGCGACGCTCCGGCCTCCACCCCAGCTTCCAAGACCTCGCCCGTCCCGCCAAAGTGGATTCGCGAAGCCAATCATGGGATTGTCCTGATTCCCATCTGCCCGCCCTGCGTCCACCGCGAGCCACCCACGCACGCACCAACCAAGAACGGCACCGTGCCAAGCCCGCCCACCGTCGACGGTGATCCATTTCCTCCTGCCTCCCGTCCCGCAGGAATTATCGTCCCATTTTCTGGGCGCAGGCATGTGGTTAATTCCCGCGCTTGAGTTGCGTTGACCTTGGCATGGACATGGCTGTCGGGCAAATCGGCTAGTGCGGGCTACCCGGTTGGGATATCCCCCGACGACTGTGTAACGTTATGTGCCAGTCTGCCTGCGAAGGCGAGGCCACAGGGTTCCCCTCGCAATATCTCTTGCGTCCGTCCCACCAAACGGCCCTGAAATATTGGGCTGCTGCATGCTAGTGAGCAGGCCGAAACGGGATAATTATTCTCATCAACATGAAGGGGGCGGTCCGAGGCGAATCAGTGCTCTCGCCTGCCCGCCTTCCCCTGACCTCAGCATGCGAGTGGCAGCCAACTCAAAGAAAAAAGGTGGACAGCACAAAACGGACCGACCCCAACCCTGTCCCGGCTCACTTACACGGGGCATATGATTTGCTTCCTCGGGTGTCCGTTCTGCCAACTTTTGCGATTGCAAGCAAGGCACCGGTTCCACCCGATCTGCCTTGGCCCCGGTTATCCGGATCCTTGCTTGCGTCGCCCCTGGTCGCCGTGCCTGTCTGCCTGCCGTCAGATCTGGGAACGCCTGCCCGAGACTGGGCTAGTGGCCCAAGCAATCCCGTTGACGTGCAGCGGTTCTGGTGTTGGTTCTGGCCCCGCGCTATCTGAATCCACTGATTCGGGCTGGAGTGCGAGACGGCGAGTGTCGTTGATGATGAATTCCCGAGCTCGTGATCTTCAAGCTGAGGTCAAGAATCGCAAACAGGTACCATCTTTGAAACAAGCTCGCTCATGAATGAGGGGAACAGCAGCAAGGGCAAGGTTCCTCAACGATCTGCCACCCCCGGAACCACATGGACACTTGGGCACAACAGGCCATACCCCATGCCGCCGATCATGCCCGCCACCGTCCATGATCTAGAACGGCAAAGTCCGTTCGAGATCTGGGAAAGCTTAAAGAAGACTTCAGACGAGATTGGCAGGGCCGAGACGAAACGGGTGGCTTACATGCTGTTGCATACATAGTGCACATGTGAGTTGTTTTCTCTCCCTTGGCTCTCCCGCCGTCGTCTGAAGAAATCCAGGGGGCGCCTGTTGCGTTGTGGGGAAGTGTTTCTGTCCCCCGAGCCGCCTGCCACGGCGATCCTCTCATGATTTCCGGGCCGATTCTCAAAGTCCACTCTGTCAAGGAGGGGAAATCGTCTCATGCTATGGTCTCGCCCATCAACGCCCGCGGTTCCGTCTACATACGCGTAAACACACCTGATGAGACTCGAAATCACCCGCCATCCCTTTACCGCGGCAACACAAGCCACCCTCTCTCTCAGCCCTCATGCCGGCCGGCACGCGCCCTCCAAGCCGCGGCTGGCTTGCCCTCTTCCCTCCCGTAGAATACCCGCAGCGTAGCACCACAACAAAGTGGCACGCCCAATATCCCCGGCCCAAAAGGTTCTCTCCAACCGCGGACGCAACCTCCCCCATATCCCGCAACAACACACCCGCGAAGCAAACCCTTTTCTCTCTCATCCCGAACACACTCCTACCAACCCCTCGCGTAACAAGTCCCCATCCCCAGGAGGCCTCTCACACCTTGCCTGCCTACCTTACACCTTCCATCCCCTAGCTACGCTACTCCCCGTTGGTGGGTCATCGCCGCGTCGGAGCCAATGATGGCCTGTCCGCCAAGACCCTGCCCGGGGGCGGGTGGAGACGGGTTGTTGGTCGGGGGGGTCCCGCTCTACCGTTTTGGTGTTGAAGGTGGTCGTGCCGATCTGCCCGATGGGGAGGGAGGCGGATAAGACGGCACTAACCCTGTTTTGTTGGGTCTTTTAAACTGGGACTTGGGTTGGTTTTTGCGCGGTTTTGGAAACGGGGTGCAGGACGGACGGACGGGACGGGTTGAATGCGTGCGTCCCATTACTATGTAGGGAGGAAGGTGAGGTATGGGTGTGGGTGTGAAGGTAGGGAAGAGGCATTAAGGACCTTGCTTTGGTGTAAACAAGATGGGGGCGGATGGGGTGGGGGGTGGGGAGGGTTGGATGCGGCACTGCCCCCGCCTGCGTCGGGGGGGCGAGGTTGTGAGAGGGAGATGCCTGTTTGTGGGTGTGGTTATCCGCTGGGGTCGAGGGGAATTTGGTGTTGTGGTGGTTGGTGATGGGGTGGGTTGGGAGTGAGGAATCTGGGGAAGCTGGGGAAATTTACGGATCTGCGTGTCACGGATCCATCGGTGTTGCGAGTTGATGGAGTCGTGCACTGGGTTCAGTCGGGGGACCGGCGGCCGTTGTGGAAGAGTGACCTGGCAGCTGGGACGATATTCTTCTTCGGCGGATAGAAGTGGGTTTCAAGGTAGGTCGGGAGCTCAGAAATCCGGGGAAGTTATGGATCAGCGAACTCTGGATCCTCAATGGAGGAGCCGTGATCTGGGCCAACTTATGGAGCCCACCGACAGGCCCTGAACGAAGGGGATTGAAAGGGCTCGGGTTCATGTCTTTGCGAAGCCCTGGGCTCAGCATACAGATAGGGAGAGCCGCTGCGGGGCTCCGAGAAATGGAACCGAAACCAACTCACAAGGCGATGGTCTAGACGACGTACAAAATGTAGTTGGTTGGTGAACGACGTTTGTTTAAGGGTGGTCAGAAAACATGTGCTTCCAGAGGCTCATTTCCGGCTCTTGCTTGCCGTTCGCATACTGGCTGGCGTACCTGTCTCCCAGAACGAGGGATTCGGCGCGTTTTTTGAGCTTTCTCTTTCCCTCCTGCACCCAGTTGGAGCTCTCTGGGAGAGAAATCCCTGCTTCTGTCTCCTCCCAGGGGAAATGGAGGTCGGCGTAGAACCTGGCGAGGCCGTTGGATCCCTTGGCCAGCTGAGCCAGGGGGTGCAAGATCGTCATGTATCCTTTTTCAGTCCTGTCTCCGTTCCCAACCGTGAGCCACGCCGGGTATTGAATATGTAGCGAAGGCGTCCGAGGCTCGGCCGCAACCACTCGGAAGGTGAGGCCCGGCCCGTTGATCCTATCTTGGAGCCAGCGGGCAGTTGCACGCCAGTCCTGCACGGCAGGGTCGCTATATTGTGGCCAAGAAAACGAACCGTACGGGGGGAAGACGAACTCGACGAAGCGGAGGTAGCCAATGCAGCGTGCAGGGACAGCCTCGCGTAGGAAATGCGAGGCGGCAAGGCGCGGAAATGGATACCGACTGGAGTCGAGTTGCTTCCACAGGTCCGAAAAGGTCTGCTGAGAAGCTAGGCTCTTCAGTGTTATGGTTAAGTCGTGGATGATGAAACGGTTCGCCGAGAAGAACACAAGCTCAGCATCCCGACACATCTCCCGGCAGATGAGGAAGACCTGCGTAGGGGGCAACCAGCAAGCGCACGCTGACGATGAGGCAGCGTGCCGACGACGACAGAAACATCCGAACGGCATCTGTGCCGTGCCGCGGGTGTCCCTGTACCTGGGGCGGTGCCAGCATTCCAAGAACTCCTGGGAACAAGTGGACTTGATGGCGGCACTACGGCATCGGTACTCGCCGAACTCGTCGAGCCATGTATACTTGGAGTCTTGCCGACACCACCATACCTCCCGGTTCGGGGTAACAAGGTCGGTCGACTCCAGGATTCGGAGTCGGATCTCACGCGGGAGGGCCAACAGCAAGGGTTTTGCTGAAACGAGCCTTGGGAGACGCAGCCCACGGGCCTCCAACGCCGACTGCTGGACAAGCCTGCTGAGCCGGGCGTCTGGCGTTTTTGCGAGGCGGATATGGCAGTCCCTGAGCGGTCGTAGGAGACGAAGTGGCGCCAGGACGGACGCCGCGAGTTCGACTGCTCGCTTATGGTGGGGGTCAATATCGCAGACCAGGCTGAGATTCAGCTTTCCCGGCGGGACAAATGACGATATCCGGCTTGCCACGGCCTGCCATTCGCTCAGCAGGGCCTCGGTTGCCGCGAACAGGTCGTTGTCGGAGCCGCCGCTGCTCTCAGGCGCCGGGCTCGGAGTCAGCAAAGGCAGCTGATGTGCATGATAGCCGGGCACTTGGCATCGGGCACGGGTGAGGTGATCGGTACAGCAATTCAGGCCGCGATATCCCCAGGTTCGATGGTGGCAAGTGGCCTGGTTGAGGATAATCTTGAGCGACCTCAGGGACGACAAGGCCGGTGCGGTGAGGGCGAGGACGGGCTCGAACGATCCCGGGCCTTCGTAGCAGATGGCGAATTGGTTGGTTGAGTAGAGCTGAGCGGCCACCTCGGCGTAGATGACCCGGCAACAAAACAACAGGCTGTGGAGGTCGCTGACGTAGGACCGGGTTGTTGTTATCATCCAACCGTCCTTGACGAAGTGGTCCCGGGTTTGCAGGTAGAAGATTTGCGGGGCGTAAGTCCATGGGAGACCGGGGGCCACGAAGCCATAGATGCGATGACGGAGGCGCGGTGGAAGGCGGAGCAGCGGCGGGAGGACTTCATGCTCATCGCCGGCGGGGGCTCCGGGCATGGCGGTGTGCGGCATTGACAAGAACGAACGCGTCGGGAGGGATTTGGCAAATGAACGAACAGCAAATAGGAAAGGAGAAGGGGCGACTGATTCACGACGTGTTCAATGCCTGGTGGTTGGATGGCTGGCAATTGGGGATGTGCCACGGGCGTAAGTGCAAAAGTTGAGGCGAGGCGAATTGGAACTTGAAGTTGGAACACTTGGCAACGACATTGGTCTCGGTTGGCTGACTCAGCAGCATCGCTGAGGGTATCTACTGCTATTATGGCTCTAAACCAAACTGTCAAGAATACAGGCCCATCAAGCTGGTACATTCCGTATCCTTTGCCTCACGCTGTAGGTAGGTAGTCACATCATACCGGTACAGACTAATAGCCTCTACCTATGCTACGCGGCTGACTTAGTCCTAGTGCCGCGGGCCAAGGTTGAGGCGAGCGGAAATGTTAGGTACCTACGGATCTGTATGTACGCACTGATGCTGGGCTCGTGGCTCAAGGCCAGCAGCCAACCAGGGTGTGGGACTGAGGGTTAGGGGCTGGCGAGCTTCGTTGGCGCACGCCACCCATATGAAGCTGCGTGAGGGATGCTTTCTGTATCGTATCTCTCAGCCACACCGGTCTGGAACGTTCAAACAACTTGTCCCGCTACAACCTCGAGGCTCAACCATCATTACACCACACCCTGAGGCTCTCCACGATGGCCACCTTCCCCCTCTTCCCCCGCTTCCCCGTCGAGCTCCAGCTCGCCATCTGGCTGCACGCCGCCATCCTCGACCCCGAGCCCGAGGTCTGCATCGTCTGGCCCCTGTTCATTCTCTACGACCCCGTCTCGCCCGAGGAACCAGCCCTCCCCTTCACCGTCGACACAGCCTGGCCTGCGGTCGCGCACGTGTGCCGCGCCGCGCGCGATGTCGTTTTCAGCTCCAGGGGCATCCCTCTCCGCCACTCGCCCACCGCCGGCTTCGCCGTCCCCTACCGCCACTTCATCCCAGCCATCGACACGCTCTACGTGGGCCGCCACCAGGCCCGCGCCGTATTTGAGAAGTTCTTCGCGCGGTCCGAGAACGCGGCGCTCGCGCGCAAGCTGCGCCATGTCGCCGTCGAAGTGTCTGGTGGGCTGCCCGAGCAGCTGGCGGCGCTCGTCCGGAACAGCGCAGTGGACCTGCGGACGATATCCATCGTGTTCACTGGGACGCGCGACAGTAGTCCCTCGATTGTCCGTTCTTTCCTCCCGCCAGCACGGCGCTGCAGGCTGCGCGAGATAGATGGCGAGGCGCTGGACCGGATCCAGTTGCGCAACGCGTGGAGTGACGTTGATGGCGGCGGCTTTGCTGGGGTGGAGCTGGAGGCGCAGACGTTTGTTGAGTATCACGTCAGCCACGGGGACAACGGCGTCAAGAAGGAGCAGTGGATCGAGGTTTGTGAGGATCGGCTGCTCAACGTGATCGGCAGCGCTACTCGCGAGGATGAGGTGGAGTGGGCACCGTACCCGCGTAGGATCGCTGCTGCAGACCGCAAGAACCCCAACGAATATCGCGTGTTGGACGACGACACAAAGTGGTACAGCATCATGGAGTATCGCCATGATATACGACGGAAGCGTGCGGAGGCCGTCCGCGAGGGCCGGGCTACGGGTGTCGCCGCGTGGGGATTCATCTTGTGACCCGTACGCTTGCTTTACGTGATAGATATTATGACTATCCTGCTGAAGCTTGTTAAAAGAGATGTTGACCAAGCCTGCCGGGCGGTCAACGATGCCCAGTCAACTGTGGTAAAGCTCGTCACACACCGAGCGTGGTATGCTCCAAAATCGCCTCCAACTCCCTAACTACACCATTGTACACCTCCTGCTGGAAGCTCTCCTTGTCCAAGTCCTGCCCCATCCTACACTCCATGCACCGCTCCACAACCACCTTGTACGCCGGACTAATCAACGCCACCCGTTGCTCCAGCAGCCTAAAAGCCGTGACCGAGTCGCGTATCATGCCAGCTTCGTCCCCGTCCACCGCTATCCCCACCTCGCCCGGCTCCCGCAGCTGGTCAAGCGTCGACCCCAGCAAGATCTCAAGAAGCATCATCCCCAGCGCGAAGAGCGTCGCGTGCCTGTCCCCCCCCGCCGCTTCCTCAGCTTCACCCACGGGGGTTGGTTCAGGGAACGTTCTCAGCAGAAAGGGGTGTTGGTACGAGAGCAGCGGGCCCCGTTGGAAGAAGTGCACGTTCTTGCTGGTCGGCACCTCGGGCAGCCATGGTGTCTTGCTCAGTTGTAGCACGCTGGAGGCGATCGCGAGTCCGAGCCGGATCCGGTCCTTCAGCGACGTCAGCGGTTGCAGGCCACCTTTCTGCTCGAGGACGTCGCGGAGTGTGACGATGGTCCACTGGTCCGTGTCGGCTGCTGTCCCGTGGGGACACACCCTGAAGCGGCGGTCGACGACGCCTTGGTGTTCTGGGTCGATGAGGTATCCGTAGCAGGGGGGCCGTGCTCCGCGAGCGCTTTTCAGGGTTGTGCAGAGGTCGACGAGTGGGTTTTCTCTGCCCTCAGGATCGGCAGCCGCAGGTGCCGGTGGTGTGGTGTTAGTTGTGCTTTGAGCGAGACTAGTGAGGGCAATATTGACCTTGAGTAGTAGTAGTTTCGAGTGGCTGATGGATGAGAAGGCCTGGACCATGGAGGTTTGGATCAGTGAAAATGCCACTGCCTTCCCTTTCTTTGACTGCTTTGCTGTGAAGTTCGAGGAAGTCAAGGTTGGAGGCGAGACGGGGTTCGGCGGCGTCGTTGTCTTGATATTCATCTCATCCCAGAACCGCTTTCTCGCAGTTTGCGGGCCATCGGCCGCTTCGAACGAGATGGCAACTGTGAACTGTGCGTCTTGCAAGACCTTCTCGTCCCCGTCCTCATATCCGACATCCATGGCTCGAGTCGCCAGCTCAAGACTGACATGGTGCGAGTCGTCGCAGAGAATGCTGGAGCAAAGCGCTCGGTAGATACTCGTGGAGAGATCCCGCAATAAGCTGAACACTTTACCTCGAGACCGGCCCCGACGGGCGGGTTCGAGATTGGCACTCAGGCGTGCCAACGACTCGAGGTCACTTATCCCTTTGGCGATGGTGGCAAGTGCGTCATGGTAGTCTTGCCGGTTTAGGCGATAGAGAAACTTCTTGAACTCCCGCGTCATGCGCCCTTTGGTGACCCATTTGGCCTAGAGGGGAGATCTCAATTAGTTGGTAATTCTAGAGCACATGAACTCAGTAAGAGGTATACTCGCCTGTCCGTTAGACGTCACCTGCACCTGAAGCCGTTCCATGACATCCTCAAGTGCATCCCGGATCTCCGACACAGTCTCTTCAAATGGCGTGTACGAGTTCCAGAGCATTCGGCGGATCTTATCGTTCGTTGCCTTGGCTTGCCAGAGCGGCCCCATGGGATCCTGCAGCATGGGCTCGATGTCTCGTTGTGGCACCATGTCGCCGAGTAGCTGCTCGAGGACATTGTACAGCTTTGCCCGCTCCGTGGTCAACTGCCGGTTGAGGCTCTTGAGCTCCAAAGGAACTTTGCCCCAGTCCCGCATGAACTTGATGTAGGCCTCGATAGCACTGACGATGAGGGGTGTCGACCCCAACACAACACCGGCGACCTCGAAGCCCGACATTCTGGTTGGAAGGGTTCCTTATCCGCTGTTGGTGATGGGATCTAAGCCAGCGGGGAGTTTGGTGGAAGAAGTTGAGGGATCTGCAGCCCAGCCTCGCTCAGAAGCGCACAAGGACCGGCGAGCTGAGAATCATGCAGAGCTACCCGATCTCGTCGACCCCGCACAAGGCTCAGATTAAGAACAGCAGCACGTGCTGACGCGGGGTCCATGGGAGGAGAGAATCAGGTCAAAGAGGCTCTCGCACCATCTTCAACCTCCCCTCCCCACCGACGGATCAGACAGCCATCACCATGTTCCACAACCAGGGGGCGAGCCATTGCACACAATGTTCATATCGTCTTGCGATCCTTTCAGGACCTGATCAGCCGTTTTGGCGTCGTGGTCCAGAAACGTCTCATCGTGGATGAGAGCACCCGCTTCAACATGTGGGCGGGGAATCTGGGAGCGCACCAAAGCGGTCGGGCCCCACTTGATCATCGCCTCGCCTCAGAGAGGCTCCCCATTTGCACAAGCAGGTCGTCTCTCTCCTCGAGGATCTGACCCAGTCACTGGACGACGCACTGATTCTGGTGAACCCCGACATTCCGTCCGAATCGCTCGACAAACAAGACCAGGGGCAAGACAGCGACGATAGGTTCACCGACTCTGAAGACGACGAGGTTTCTCCAGAGCGTCGCCTGACTGGGATTTGTGCGGACGTCAAGGAAGCTATCGACTGCTTGCTTCGCCTATCGGTAGCCATTGCAAACCCGGTGCCCCATGAGAGAGTCCGCACTCTCGGTCTTAGTCAGAGCGAGGATGTCTCCTACCGCGAGACATACGACATCGGATACGTCCAGGACAAGTTCCCTGCCATGTCCCCTGAACTTTCTACGGCTTTAAGAAAGGCCCTTACCCGCCGGCGCCAGTTCTTCAAATACCGCGAAGCCCATCGTCGGAGGCTCGGATTGGGTCTTGGGCCAACGCACACCACAAGGGAGGCGGACACAAGCCGCACCGAGGTGGTCCCGATGACGGTTGCTTCGTCGCTGCCAGAGCATTTGAAGACGCTCGCAGACCTCGATCTCAGAACGAGCTTGTTCGATGAAGACAATCGCTCCGACGCGGCCCAGTCGCAGACGTCATATGCCACATCTGCGGGGTGGTTGGCCGGGGATCTCGAGGACCCAGGGTGAAGACACCAAACCACCGCCTCCACTAAGGGTGCCGCCACTCCCCTTGGCTGTGGAAGACGGAGCGTTTGAGTGTCCTTTCTGCTATAGAATGGTTATTGCCAGTACCCGGGCCGCGTGGAAGTACATTATCCCAACCCCCCCATTCGCGACTGCGTTCCTCCGGGTCTCTCTTGCTAATAATCACAGGCGTCACGTCTTTGGAGACCTACGCCCCTACACCTGCCTGTTTCAAGACTGCACCGATTCGAGCGCCGACTTTGACCGCCGACATCTCTGGCAGGCGCACATCTCTCAGCACCACTGGCGATCATGGTCCTGTCCTTTCAAGTGCCCTGGCGGCTTCTCTTCGGTAGCTGAGCTCAGGGATCACCTGAGCCAGCTACACATGGCTAGCGCGCCTGAGGACCAGCTCCACGCGGCGACAACGCTTGGTGGAAAGCCGGTTGCAGATGACGCGTCCAACTCGTGTCCGGTTTGTCGGCGCAGGGTGGTAGGACTCAAACCATATGTGAAGCACGTGGGCCGACATCTGGAACAGCTGGCCCTATTTGCTCTTCCGCCTGTTGAGTACGAAAATGCTGCCGAAGGCGACCAGGCCAGTGATGACAATAACGAACTTCTCGACACCTCGATGGACGCCCTTGCCGATGGCGACGACCAAGAGAGTGACGGGCCAGTTGACGCCGATTCACCAGCCGACTCAGATCCCCCGCAGGTTTGTCGGCTCCCGCTCGTGTTGCATGGGCCGGATACAAGTCCACGGGTTGAAGCTAACATTAACAAATTCAGGGCATGAGCCTCGAAGAGCAAACCCAAAGGCCTGGTGGGCTGAATCGGGAAGGTGTAGTAGCTGATCTGAATGCTGCTTCCCACGGCACTGATACCCCGTCGATCGGGCATGTGTACTTGTGCCTGGCGAGGGCATTGACAAAGAGGTCATCACTGCAGACCTTGCGAGGTGCGGGCGGAATGACGCATCGGTACAACCTGGCACTTATCAAGAGGTAATCCTTGACCTGGTACCGCCGTTTGAAATTGCGGCAGTTGCTTACCGCACACAGGGAAAGGACGGCCGTGTCATGCAGGGCTACTACATTGCATTGCCTACGGACTTGAGCTCGGTAAGTATGGACCCTATCATATCTTGCAACCTGAATCATCAACTGACCTCATGTAGGCCATGCTGCCAGACGTACGAAATATAGGAATCTACCCCGTTACGTGGAATCGCCTAAGGGCGGCAATAGTTAACGTGGCCAGGATCAGAGGTACCGCCCAACCTCGCCAATCCGGCAGCATCTCGGGTAGAAGAAGGGTTAACCGTCCGGCAGGAACTTATAATGCGGGGCATGCCGACAATTACCTCTCACAGAATACTCCAGGGGACCTAGAGTACCACTCATGGGAGAACCTACCAATCCAAGATTACATCATCCCATGGGGGAACCCCCAGCGGGAACAGCAACAGCCCCAAACGACCACCCCGACTCGGCCTGACGCGGAGAATCCAACACAACAGGGCACCATGGTGTGTCCCTTTTGCCCCGGGGTCGGCACGGCATACGAAGAGGCCTTCAACCGCGCCGACGTGTTCAAGCGGCATCTGACGGCGGTGCACACCGTCGAACAGACGCCGCCAAACCGCAGGAAATTGATCCTCCCGAGCGGCGCGGGGCGGCCCGGCGGCGTCGGCGCAAGGTGCAACATTTGCCAGAGCCAGTTCGCCACGGCGCAGGAGTTCTACGAGCACTTGGATGATTGCGTGCTGAATGTGGTTGTTCCGTCGACGCCGAAGACTGCTGGCAGTGGAAGCGGGAGTGGGAGCGCCATTCCGAGGAAGGATTCGATGACGAGGACGCCCACGACGGCGAGCACCGAGAAGGGCAAGGGGCTGGACACGGACACGGCGGTCCCGAGTCTGCGGGAGGCCACGGAGCCGCGGGCTGACCTGCGAGAAGTCGGCATGGGCCGTGGGCCTGCCGCCGGTTTCGAGCCGAGCAGCCATGGCGAGCAGCGGCCAGAGCAGGACAGCCGTGACGCCCCAATGCCGGACATGACGCAGACGGACGGGCAGCCGGAGGAGCACCAACCCGCCGCTCCGCCTCCGCCCGCAGCAGCACGAAGTCCATCCCCGGCCCCTCCACCTCGTCATGAGCAGCAACGCGAGGAGGCGCAGGAAGCCGACAACGACCGCTCACGGTGAAGGATTTTGTCTCGTGGCCCGGCAGTTGAGCGTAAGGGAGCATCTTGGCAACGTTACAGATGTCAGGATGTCACGGACCGACCATGGGAGACCGAGTTGGTCCGTTGGAATGATCGTCGTCTCGATTGCTGAGCTGTCTGGAAGCCCCGGCCCTTAAAATACATGCAAGCGGTGTAGAGCCGCAACGTGATGGAAGAAACAGAGAAGCAAACTGCGGGCCCCTGAAGCTCTTGTCCCTGACCACCGCCTATCCCAAGAACACCGGCGACCGACCGCAGTTGATCACGACGCAGGCGTGGCAGTAACCGTGACGGTCTTCACCGTATACGTGAAGTACGAAGTCGTGGTATTGACGCCCGGCAGCGATTCGGTGAAGGTCTTGACCCACGTGGCCGTCCAGTAACTGGTGCTGATGCTGCTGACGTAGATGGTTGTCACTCCGTACGGTGGGTAGGTGAAGTCCGGTTTGCCGAGGGTCGGGGTGACGGCGGCGCGCTCCTTCAACTCCACCTCCGCGTCGGTGCCGTTATTGTTGCCGTTGTTGTCAACAAGGTCAGCAGCATCCGAGTCCGGCGCGGGCAACTCCGGGTCAGCGGCGCGGGCAAGGCGAGCGACGGCAGGTGTGGGTGTGACCTTGATCGTGACGAGACAAGTCGACGTGGCCCTCACGGTGGTCGTGGACATCAGAGTCTTGGTGGTCGAGAGCGTCGTGTCCACGCGCACATAGGTCTCCGGAACCAGAGTTGTCTTGGCCAGAGAGGTGTTCACAACATACTTCGGAGTCGAAGTCGGCGGGCGGGCAACGAAGGTGTAGGGGTAGATGGAGATGCTGGCAGCGGCGGGCAAGTTCCAGCTGATGGTGTGGGCGCCCCAACCGACGTTCTTCCCGATCAGAGTCTTGCACGCGAACTTGAAGTTGCCCTTGTTGATGCTGGCTGCCGGGATGGGGTCACAGTTCCAATAGGTGCGGGTGACGGTCGATGACACGGTCTTGAGGCCCCAGATGGTCGGCGTCACGGAATACGCCTTGCCCGAAACCGAGGCAGGTAGGACGCATTTGGTTGTCGTCAGGGGCTGCCAGATGGTGCTCGGCGTCGGCGTGACATCTGTGGGGTTTAGTTAGTTCCGGTTTCTCTGAGCCGGTGGTCGGGGAGCATAGAGGCGGGGAATGGGAACCGACAAGAGGTCAGCGAGCACGACGTTCCACCGACATAGTTGGTATGCGTCGGTGCATAGGCAACAACAGCTGGGACTGGAGTGCCAGACAAGTTGACGATGTCCGGCAGCGTGGGGATGTTGACAAAGCAAATCGGTAACACCATTTTGACGGCCGAAGAGACAAGAAATGACTGTAATGACTGTGTGTGCGTAATATCAAAAGAGCGGACGGCAGACGATGCCAGAAGTCGCAAACTGAGAAAATGAATGGACGAAACGAGGAACGGATCGAACAGCAACGAGGTTGAAGACTCATAAAAGACAACAAACAGAGGAAGCCCGTGGGTTGTGTCTTTTTTTTCTGTTTACGCATCGCGAAATTGCCTCTGATGCCAAGATGTCAGACAAGGATCAGGCGGAGTGCTGTCGCCCCGGAGTGCGGGTGCGGGAAGGCCCCTGATGAGGCTGACAGTGTGCCGGCATGCTGCTGCATCCTCCTCCGTGTAAGGAGGTGGTTCTTCTTGCCGTGTCTTGGCCCTGTCATGACGGCGACAAATTGGCCACATGCTTCTCATGACGGCACTCGTGTGTGACGCGGATCAGGTGAACCAACATCGTGTCAAGTACGCAAAATCGGTTGACATTCATCAACTGCAGTTAACTGTCCAGCATCCGCCTAATATTGCTTCTCGTTGACTGCAGGGACGGCACTCTTGCGATCCTTCGAGTCAGACAACGACCCACTCTCCCCTGACGAAGAGGCCGTCTCGTCAAAATCAGCCAGTCCCGTCAGGCTGGTGCCAACAGACGTCTCGGTGACTTTGGTCCAGGCCACCCACGCAAGCCCCGGGACCGAGACGTAAAACAGTGCCAGGTTGATGGCACAGGCGCCCACAAGACTGAAGTTCATCTTGGTAACGACAAACCCAAAGGTCGCGCCGACCGAGCCAAGCGCGTTGATCAGGGCAGCGAGATAGGTGGCCTCATTGACGTTGTTTGTCAAAGTTCCGGCGAGCCAGTACTTGTAGCTTGTCACACTGGGGGATAATGTCAGACGGTGCTTCAGTTTGATGAGGTTGAGAGCGGGGGTACGTACAGGGGATCAGAAACTCCCCAGAGAATGAAGAGAAAGCAACCGAGACCAAACTTCCTCTCAGCCCAGTCAAGCGTCGGGTCCGTCCTGGCATAGTGTGCCTGGACAGCTTGGCCTAGAATCCAAGACGTGCCTACGAGGACAAGCACGATGAGGAAGCCAACGCGTGCTCTGGTCTTCCTGCTGAAGCGGGTCCAATCAAGGAACAGCCCCAACAGAAACGACGAGATGAAGCCCGAGATGTAAAACAGCATCGAGTTGAGCGCCCGGCTGCGCACCGTGAAGTAGGCAAAGTTGAACTGCCACTGGTACGAGAGGAACCACTGGGCGTAGATCATGAGCGGGACCATGGCCAGGATGGCAGGTTGCTTGGTGATCCTCCAGAGGATCTGAAGTTCGCGAGAGAGCGACAGGTTATTCTTCAGGATGACTTTTCGGCCGTCGGTGCGCTGAACACGATGGGTAGGCGGAAGCGCGAGAGCAAAAGGGACGCCCAAGCACATGATGGTCATCAGGACGATGTAGGTGCTGTTGCTGATGCTGCCGCGATAGTTGCGGTTGACGTTGAGGGCCAGCGTGATGATGCCGCCAATGGAGGCACCGAGATTCTGGAGCATGAACTTGAGAGAGGCTGCAAATAGTTAGCACAGGCAAGAGGCAGGGCATCGAGACACTCACTCGCAAAGCCCTTCCGGTTTTCCTCCGGGTAGCCGAGGAAGACAGCGCCGCTGCCCACCCACAAAAAGCAGGCCGAGAGACCGCACGTCACGGAACCAAACAGCAGGAGCCAGTCCTGCTTATACCGGTCGACGACATAGAACCCCGCAGCATATGGGGCGTACCCAAGGGTTCCAATCTGCCACCACGTTGATCCGTCAGAAACCACCCCCCTTCACTCTCACTGCCAACGACAAACAGACGTACCAGCAGAGTCCACTTGGGCGTTATCCGATTGCAAATAACGCCAGCAACCAAGGAGAAGACAGCCAGGACACCAAAGACGATGGCGTTGGCGGCGTTGGTCACGCCAGGGCTCGCGCCGCCGCCGGCTCCCATGCCATTAAGGGCACCGAAGACACCAGGACACGTGAAGGCCGTGGCAGCCACCATGAAGGCCGAAAAGGTTGTCGACCGGTACCAGGTGACGGGGTGCTTGCCCCCTTCAGGGGCGAGGGTCGCCATTGTTGCCGATCTTTGGCGTTCTGTCTCAAGGAGAGGGGGGAGGGTGGCGTGGGATGGACAAGTTGAAAAGACCAAGTTGATTTGCGGCGAGTCTTGTTTGAGGTTCTTATTCAACGGCCTGGTTGACTCGCAGGATCACCGCCTATCTTCGCGCCCAGGGTTGCTGCGAGGATGGCGCCAACAATGGACCCGGCAGGTCTCGTTGATGAATGTTCATCAGGAGCTACTCTTGCGCAATCCAACGCTAGCAAAATTCACAGACGGACGCGATCTGTCAGCAAGATAGATAGTGTGAGGGATGCCGAATGCCGGAGCGATCTTCACGTCGTTGCTGTGTCATCCTGATAGTCGACACGCCCGTCTCGCAGGATGGGTTACTAAAATCACCAGGGATGCAATCTTCCTGCAACCAGCGCGCTGGAGAACCCTATTACTTCATGGGGGTCCACATCGCCTGTGTGAAAAATCACAGGGCACTTTGGCTTCGACCTATGGCATCCACTACTGGCCCCTGCTAGGTCGATATCGCCATTCTTGAGGCAGATGGAGAATCACAACATCGGAAACAAAATCCAGGATTTGATCCTTCGCGCCCAAACGCGAGTTAGCACGGCGGGGTTGGTCCAACTAGGAGACATTTGGCTTCGTTCAACACGCGGCTCATGTGAATCGGGAAACGCTGCCCCAAATCGATGGTATGCTGCTCTAGTTCGACGGTTTCTAACTATTTTTGGGAAGTTGGAACAGAAAATAGAGGAACATCGACATAGAAATAAACATGGAAGTGGGCATGGCAATATCAATAACAATGGGGATGTCTGTGATGACAACGTTGCTCGTGAAGCTTGGTGGCTATACCGTGCCTGGTAAACCTTGCAGACGGTTTGTTAGAGTACATCTCCAGCCTGAGACAGTTAGAGGCCGTCGAAGTAACGAGAGGACACCGTTCACTTAGGCAAGTTCAACCGATAACACGTGCGGGCACCAATCCTGGGTGCATGGGATTGATGTCGCCATTTTAAGCGGGGATCGAGAATCCAGCGTCTCGGAACCGAGACTCTCGGCCGATCTCGCAGTTCCCAACTCCCGGCGCGGTGGTCCCGTCCAGGATTCCGAAAGGCTTATCTAAATATGGCAATGTAAATGGCGGCATACAGCTGGCCGCTCACCTGTCCGCTCCGCAAGCCTTGGTTCACGGCATTCATCACGTCGCACGCTGGCAAGCCGAAGGAGTGCCAATTTTCCGTCCTCAAACCCCCTTGTTACCTCTATTTCCAAAGCCGCCTTCTTTCCAAGCCAACTACAATGGGAGGGGGACCTGTCCCAACGGCCTCGGAGAAGCCCAGAAATCTCCGCATCGCGTACGTTCTTCTCCACCCCTTGTATCACCAGAAACCGGACACAAGTACTAAGAGCTGAAACAGCATCGTCGGCGCCGGACTCGTTGGCAGCGCCGCAGTCTTGGCCCTCTCCAAACTCCCAGACGTGGAGATCACAGCCTTCGAAAAGGCGCCGGCCGCCCGGGAAGCAGGCGCCTGGATCAGCCTCACAGTAACAGGCCTCAAGGTCCTCAACAAGCTGGTCCCGCCCTCCGAGATCGAGCAGATCTCGTACCGCCCGCCCGACCGCGCCGTGTACGTCACGCGCCACTGGCGCACGGGCGAGGACCTCGTCCGTCGGTACACGTCTGACTATATCCGGGAGGACACAGTACAGGCCCGGACGCATCGGGAGCCGTTGTTGAAGCTGTTGGTGAAGCACCATGCTGAGGGGGTTGTGAAATATGGGAGGAAGGTGGTGGGTGTTGAGGACGGGCTTGAGGGTGCGGGGTTGCGTTTTGATGATGGGGAGACCCTGGGCGGGTTTGATCTGGTTGTCGCGGCGGACGGGCTTTACTCGACGCTGCGGAGAAAGTTTTGGCCGGAGCATCATGTGGCTTTCAAGGGGGCGGTGGCGTATCGGAATGTGTTTCCCAAGTCGCTTGTTGAGGGGATCGAGGGCCTGCATGACGACTCTTCAGCCTGGAGGAAAGACGGCGAGGTGGTGTTTCTCTCAGAGCTGGGCCTGGACAAGTACGGCGTGGTGATCATCAGGGGCGAGAGCGCAGAGGTCGCCTCAAAGTTGAAGTGGGAGCATTCTGTTGGATCTGAGCATCTCGAACGGCTGAGAGAGATCTACAAGGACTGGGACCCCGTCATTGGCAGGGTACTAGATGTTGTGGAGGACATCCAGGCATATCCGCTCGACTCGGGCCCGTGGCTGAGAGAGCTGACGAGGAACGACCGTGTCGCTTTCATCGGCGACGCGGCGCACCCAACAGCGGGGGCATATGGAGCGGGCGCTGCCATGGGCTTTTGCGATGGGTGGGCACTCTACCGGGCACTGGAAGCCACGAGAACAAGAGACGGACCAGTCCCCGGGAAGTACGATGTGCCGGCGGCTCTGCGGATCTTCCAGGAGGCGCGGGCGCCATTCTTGTTGCGAGTGGAGAAGCAGATGTCTTTGGATGTGGAGGACTCCAGGTTTGTGGCCGCGGCGCGGGAGGACGAGGCAGAATGGATCCGCCGCTTCAAGGAGCGTAACCCAGAAAACCAGTGGTTGACGGAGCACGATGTCGAGCTGGAGGTCCAGAAGGCCATCATGGGCCGGCCGGCATAAATGTCGGAGCCAGGGGGGCATGTACATATCTTGAGTTCTCATCCCTCTGATAAGCAACTTTCCAGGATCTGAGTCCTCCACCTGTGAACTGCCAGGATAGGGGGTGGGAAATGTACCAGGGGGGTGGCCTCGTGGGATGCACGCCCACTAACCGAACCCCCCCACGAGTCATCCAGGCCTTGTCCAAACCGTCGGAACTAGCGTGTCGAGGATCATTGCAAATTCGCCGGCAGGGTGTCGCAATATGCCCGTTCCTTCAAAAGATCCGCTATGAAGTTACCCCCATCACTGTCCCGATGGCGTGCTCGGGAATATCGGCCCAACGCAACAGCGAAAGAGGACCAGCGGTAGCACAGAGTACCACAGCGGCGGGCCTCATTCCCATTGGACTCCTGCAGTTGTTGAACTCCAACGCATGACGCAGTATTTACTCCCACTCCACCCCAATCGATTCAAGCGAAGTAAACGTCAGCGAGAGCACCTACACACCCAAACACACTCAGCCATGACACAACCCCTTTCCCCTGAGCGCAGTCTCAAAGTCGCCATCATCGGCGGCGGCCCGGCGGGCCTGGCAGCTGCGATTGCGCTGTCCAAGCTGCCATCTGTCGACTGGAAGCTGTACGAGAAGAAGCCCGAGATCAGTGAAATCGGCAACGGGATTTCGATACAGCCCAACACATGGCGGATGCTGGAGAAGCTGGGGGCCTCTCGCCATCTGAAAAATGACGACTTCTTTAGGCCGTTGGATGGACATTTCCTCCAGCATCGGTAAGGTCCCCCCCGCGTTCTTTTCACCCTTTTTCACTGACAAGTCATTAGAAACGGCCGAACAGGCGAGCTTGAAGCCCAAACCGACTACAGACGGCAGAATGTCCCCCCTCACCAGCGGCATTGCAGGGCGCACCGTGCCAAGCTGCAACAAGCGCTGCTTCGGGAAGTCAACCAGAGCCGCATCCGCGTCGGGAGGAAGCTTATCAACGTCGCTGCGCTCGACTACGGGAGGTTGCGCATCCGTTTTGACGACGGCTTCGAGGACGAGGTGGACCTTCTTGTCGGCGCTGACGGCATTCGTTCGGTACGAGATTCCGCCCTCTCTTTTCTACGAGCAAGATGCCCTGACGCTGTGACAGGTTGTACGCCAATTCGCCTTTCCCGACCACAACATCGGCTACACGGGTTCCACCTGCTACCGCACCCTCGTCCGCACCTCAGACGCGGAAAAGATCAACGGGCTCCTCCCCAAAGGCGTCACCTTCTGGCACGGCACCGACAAGAAGTGGGTGTACACCTGCCCGCTCGCTGGCAATGACTGGGAGATCACCTGCGCCATCAAGGAGCCCGGGGGCGAGAACCGTTCCAGCTGGGGCAAGCAGGCCAGCGTGAAGCACTTCACAGACAGCTTCGCCGAGATGTGCCAGCCCATCCAGGAGCTGTTCAAGCTCGTCACGTATGTCGAGCAGTACGACTACTTTGCCGGTCCGCGGCTCGAGTCCGTCATCCGCGCGCAACAAGGGATCGTGCTGATCGGGGACGCCTCGCATCCGCTGTCTGGGGCGTTCGGCGCCGGCGCTGGGTTCGCGCTGGAGGATGCGTACGTCCTTGCTGGAGCGGTCGCGTGGGCGGTCGCTGAGGGAAAGGGGCTGCCTGACGCGCTGAGGCTGTTTGATGGCGTGCGGTCCCCGCATTACAAGGCGTTGTATGCGGTGCTGGATGAGTTTGCGGCGGCCGAGAAGGAGCTGGCGGAGAGCGAGCTGGGGCCGGAGGACGAGATTCGGGAGCGGATCAGGAAGAATTGGGGGAACAGCAGCGGATGGATGCAGTTTTACCGGGTGAGTCTTTGTGTTCGAACTTAGGGACGCGGCAGCTAACTTGGACGGTGGAAAACTAGGCTGACAAGGCGTTGGAGGACGCGATCGTGGCCAAGAAACAAGGTGAAGCTGGGGACAACCGTCCTCACAGAGCTATTGCGGCAGCCAGGTTGTGAAGATATCATGGCTGGCTGGCTGATTCTAGCGAGAAACTGGACTGAACATTGATTGATGACTCGCGAGATGGTTTCGTAGAATACAATCCCTATTTTCACGGCTGCTCCGCTATGATATAGTTTGGGTATCGACTTAAATAACAAATCCGATAAACCGCCCTAACTATAGTCACTAATAACCACGACCGGCCGCATCGGCAAGTGCCTCAACAACAGCTGCGCGCACTCCTTCGCCACCCCCTGCGCCGAAAACAATAACGGTATCATATCCAACTTGCCCGTGCCCGCCAGGCGATCCAACTCGCTCTGCAACAGCCGATAATGCCCATACGTCGCTATATACGCCAGCCTGACCTCATCCGTAAACTCCCTCCTACGATACGTCGTGGCGTCGTTCTTGGCCAAAAGCTCGCTGAGCAGCTGCGCGCGGATGAAGGTCGCGTCATGCCACAGCGCGAGGTACGCGTCCCAGAACCGTGCGTCGACGTCCCCGACCAGCTGCGCGTCCCCGCCCTCACCGTGAGGCCCGGCCGAGAAGACCTGCGCGTCGCGGAAGTGCTGCGCCCACAGCTCGAGCGGGTAGCGATAGCGCTCGTCCTTTTCCCACTTCTCCGTCGGCTTGTCGCCGTACGTCCAGAGCGCGATGCACGCCTCCGCCATGACCTTGTGCGCGCTGCTGGCCGAGATGGAGTGGCGGAACGTTGTTGGGAGGACAGTGCCTGAGGTCTTGGGGGTGTTAGTCGGGGCGGTGGGTTGCGACTTGTCTGGGGCTTGGAGGAACTCCTTCGCGGTCTGGTGGATGAAGAAGAGCCGCTGGTCGTAGATTGTGATGAAAATTCCGCACGTCTCGAGGACCCAGGCCCGGAAGCTCGTTTCTGACTCCCATTCGACCTCCTCCTCCTCTGCCTCGTCCAGCGCGTCTTCATTGTCGGCAAAGTCCCTCGCGTTGAGGAGCAGGATGGCCGTGCGGAGCGGGAGAGGCCGGAACGCCGCGATCATGAGCCGGAGGAGCGTCATGACGCGGTCTCGGTCGGCGTCGCGGACATTCCCGAGGAGCTTTTCATACGTGTCGTAGACGGTCTGCGGGAGCGTGTTGATCATGGCCTTCCAGACGTGCAGCTGGTCCCGGAGGTTGGATTCGAGGACTTCCAGGACGAGGCGCACCCAGAGATACGTCCGCTGCTCGCCGCCCTTCCTCAGGAAAGTCTGGCGCAGGGCCTCCTTGCGCTTGTCGCTTAGCTTTCGGTCCTCCGCAAGGCGGTCCAGTCGGTAGTTGACGACCATCTCGATCTCGTCTTGGATCTGGTCGATTTCCGCCTTGTTCTCGCCGGCCAGGTGGATGCAGCCGCGGGAGAAGCGGTCGAAGAGCTTGATGATTTCCGGGTATCCTCGGCTCGTGACCAGTAGCCTGACTTTTCCGTTACGCGTCTCTCCGGGTTTGGCGTTGGTGCTGGAGTTGTGCTCCAGGAGCTTCTGGAGATGCTCGAGCAGCGATAGTCGTCCTTCCTTTTGGCACTCGTCGAGCGCGTCCAGAACCAACACCAAGTCACTGCTTCCATGTGCCGAGACGAGCTTTCCCAATATCTTCCAGAGGACTCGCTCTTTGAGCGTGAGCGCAGCGCCGCTCTCGATGATATCATTTTGGACGCGGTCGGTCATGTCTGGCCTCTGTGTCAGGATTTGGTGGATGAGCGCGCACAAGGCGGCGGGGACGTTGTTCTGGTCCGGGCTGTCCTTGAAGAAGAAGTAGGAGAGAGTCGCCGTCTTCGCAGGCAACCGGATCGGAAAGACTTCCTCAACGAGAAACCGTGACAGGACAGACTTGCCGCAACCGGGGTCCGCGGACAGGAGCAACAGTCCTCCATCACGCGAGGAAAGCCAGTCGCGATATTTCTCGTGCGTTTGGAACCACTCGCAGGTGCCGTCGACTCGTTTCGGGACGGCCATCATCCGCTCGAGATAGGGACAGGTCGTCTCGGTGCTGAACCTGCCGACCAGCTCTAATCGTCTGGCCGTGGCCTGTCTTTCCTTCTCTTCGTGCCCCTGCTCCCTCATGTTTCGCATCTCGTCCAGCAGCTTCGTCAGGTTGGCCGTGTCTTGGCTGATCTGGCTGAGAGCGCTCGCCGCGGCGGTGCCGGTGGCCTGAGAAATGCAATCACGGACCTCGGTCTCGCGGGACTTGACGTCTTTCAGTTCCATTTCCCAGCTGACAGAGAAGACGGACATGATGGCTTGTGTCAGCGGACTCTTGCCATAAAGAAAACAGACGGCCTTGGCTTCGTATTCGAGGAGGGACTCGAGTAGCGTTATGGTTCTGGCTCTGATCAGCCCAGTAAGACCGGTCGTGGTGCTCCGATCAAGCGATTCTTGGGATAAAGTCATGTACCACTCCATCTTCTCCATGACGTAGAATAACCCGTCTCGCAAAGCCATTGCGTTGAGGGCATCGCGAGCAACTGCTTGAGGATGAGCCATCTACAAAACCACTAGGTAGTTACACCACGCCGGGGCCGGGAAGAGCATACCGGGAGGATGGCACAGATGCCCGCACACCCAAGGGAGACGGGGGGGTAGACGACAAGCATGTTGCCGACAACGGACGCGGTGGCTTGGACGAAGGTGATGGTTTGCCGGACGTTTTCGTGCACATTTTGGTGCCGCTTGGCCTTTTCGAGGAACACCTGGGTCATTTCCGTCATGCGGGCCACCCGCTCTCGAGGATCGCCGCTGGAGTCAAGCATGTTGCGGGCACTTTCGCCGAGCCGAAGAATGTCTTGAGAGGAACGCGTCAGTTGGCGACGGGCAAAGGATCAAGACCCGACTTGGTTGTACGCACCGGATTCATCCTTCTGGGAATAGATGCCGGTCAGAATTCTCTCGTACACCTCCATTAACTTCGCCGTCGATTCCTCCGTCCTTAGGTTCTGGTATGCGACAACCCAGAGATCCCGGGAGAGGTCGGCTTCCTGGTCCACGCTGTGGATGGAGGCGGGTGTAGAATCGTCAAGGGCCAGGTGGGATGAGCCTGGTGCGTCACTCGTTTCTGGAATCGTGGGGATTGCGGCCATGCTCATCCTAGGCCCCTTGATCTCTGATATGGCAAATTGAGAGTTGGAAGCCAGCGAGGGAGCTGACGCCGACATGCCTGACACAACGACGACTGGCAGGGCGGCATTTTCGCGGGCATTTCTTGCATTGTGACTGGCGACTGCTTCGGGTTTCCCCTTTCGGCGTACGAGTCTGCTGAATGAAAAACGCGATGCACGAGGCTGTGTCATGTTATCGCTGTCATCCGTGTGGCAAGGCGCAGAGGTAGCAGGGGGGTAAGGCTTGAGAAAGGGGGAAAGAAAGAGGAGGCGTGGGAGAGCAGAGAGGAGCTGAGACGAGCGAGAAAACGGCGGGGGGCACAGAACTTCACGTGGATGGGCTGCTGCTTGATGCAGCCGGCCGGGAAACAAGCCACCTCCTCTCTCGTCGGGCTAGCCCCAGCCTTGCGTCGTCTGTTGGGGGCTGCCGCATCTTGCAGAGAGGCTAACCTATTATCTCAGACGAATCTCGACAGCTTGCTACCTCCCCATGTCTAAAGGGGGCACACGTGACCACCATGGCCACTCATGCATACTACGCGCACCCGGGGGACCTGTGCAACACTCGATTCAGGTTCTGCACAGTACCCCATATGGCACCCCGTATCTCTCTGCTGCGCTAAGGCGGTTCTGCCTGGCGCTAAAAGCCACCAAGCAGGCATCCGTGGATCCCAACACATGGTTCCGTGTGGGTCATATCCCATGTTGGTCCCCGTTCCTATCGAGTTAAGATCAACGGTTGCTCCCGGACCTCGACGCTTGTCGAACACCTCCAACCCATCCAGCTTACAGCCTTGGACCACTCCAGCTCCCAACCCCTCCGCACATCGCAATGCCTATCAGCAACATCCCCCCCGAGGTCTTGAGCCTCATCCTCGGTCAGCTCATGGAAGACGAGGACGAAGAATGGCCCATCATTTTTGCGCACCTCCGCAATGCTCGCCTTGTCTGCCGTCAATGGGACCGGCTGGCCGCAGCACACCTGTTCCGGACTGTGGTCTTGGATCTCACGCCAGAGGAGGGAACGGCACAGTCCTGGAAAGAGAGGCCGTGGCGGCCCATGATTGACAGCGCAACTGTCCAACGGGTTGCCCGGGACCTGGTCATCTGCAGCCTTCCCGACGACAAGGAGTCCGAGGTCAACGAAACTAGCGATGTGGAGGATGGGACGACAGAAGACGGTGACGACGACGCTCCAGGCTCTTCGCACTTCGACGTCGCGGTCAATGCTTGTGTCGCCAAACTGCCCAACCTCAAGTCTCTGCAGATCCGCTTCGCCGAGAAGTGCGTCGGCGATAGGGAGCCTGAATGGTGGGAGGAGGACGAAGAAACCGAGTCGATTGGTCACCGGCTGCAGACGCTCAAGACGGTTTTCGGCGCCATGCAGGGGCGGCATGCCGCCGACGGCGAGGTCAACCCGGCCAGCACCATCCGTGCCTTGACGCTCAAGAACCTGCAAAATGTCGCATTCCCGCCAGAATTCACCTCGTCCGATCTTTACAAGAACGTCATCAATCATGTCACCGAGCTTCATTTGACGATTGCTCACGAGTACAACGAGGCCGGGCCCGACCATGATCTCGACCGGATCGAGCGCCAGACGTACGAGCCCTATCTCCAGAAGGAACTTCTTCCACCTCTGGCCCACCAGCTCCGGTCCTTGACCCTCGCCTTCAGAGAGTGCTGGGGCGTCATCCCGGCCTACTTTGACGGGAAGGGCCTCGACTTCCCGAACCTCAGAACCCTGACCTTGGCCGAGTTTGTCATCGGCCACCACGACCAGTTCGACTGGGTGCTGGCCCAGAAATCGCTCGAGAGTCTCCGGTTGGATCGGTGCTTCATCGCCTCCCATCTGCGCGTTAGGAACGACCAGTGGGACGAATGGAGCCCAAACATCCCGACCCACGACTGGCACCGGTATCCCGAGGGTTCATTCGGGTTTGAGGGCGCCCAGATCTTCGGCTTTTCCGGTACATGGGAGACCGTGTACGACCGCATTCGCCAAGAGCTGCCCAAGCTCCGGGAATTCTGTTCGGTCCACCACCCGTACAGCCATACCTTTGACCACCAAGGGAACATGGGAGCTAATCTTTCGGTGCTCCGGTACATCGTCTTTGAATCGGGGCTTTGCCCCAGCCCGTGGATCCAGGCGAGGGAGTACGACGGCGAGATGGAGTTTGGCAACAATGATCCGGCCGTCTGTCCTCGGGAGGTTACGGGAGCAGCAAGATACAGAAGCGATAAGACCCTTAATCGGGCCAAGGAGACGAAACTGGGCGACGGCCGGGCGCTTGTGGATCTTGTCCGGGCAGTGCAGGAGCGGTGGTAGGATGAGAGTTGACGGAGAGAGTCGTGGTGACATGGCTGTGAGATGGGCGTTGAGACGAACCTGCTTTGTGATTGGATCATCTCGGAGGATCAAGATGTCCATTACCTCGCGATTTCGAGCCCAATATGTACAAACTGAGCCCTAGCTAGCTACAAGTTGTTCAATCGGTGGGATGAGGAGTCACTCAACAGTGCGGTCGATGGGACGGACATATCATGGCCTAGGTTCATCTTATGCGTTGTGTGATGACGTTGGCCCTCTAAACGAAGGAGAGAAAGGACTGGGGCGACGGAAGAGATGTTTCCTCAACTTCTTCCATCCCCTGAGAAAATCGAGACAAGGAAAATAACATTCACTCTATGATCTAACCCCTGATACAGACTACTTCCATATACAAGCTCCCGATGAAACAACAGCCAATCCACCCATCCACGCCAGTCTCCAAAAACGTCGTCCAACCCATCTCGTGTACATACATACTCATCACCCTTCTCCCACCCTCCAGACCCCCGCATCAACCCACACCCTTCTTACAACGTCGTAAACCCACCATCAACCGGCAGATACGTCCCCGTAACAAACCGTGACAAGTCACTCGCATAAAACAAAATCGCCCCCGCCATATCATCCGGCATACCATTCCTCCTCAACGGGCAAATCGACGCAACCGACTCCTTCGCGTGACTCGCCATCGGCATCGCCGCATCCGTCAGCGTCACACCCGGCGCGATGGTATTCGCGCGCACGCCGTGCTGGCCCAGCTCGGCCGACAGCGTGCGCACAAACGCGTCCACAGCGGCCTTGGCCGTGCTCTGCGCCAAAAAGCCCGGGTTGCTGCGCTTGGAGAGCGTGCTTGAGACCGCGATGATGCTGCCGCCGCCGCGCTTGACCATGCCCGCCGCCACCGCCTGGCACGGGTGGAACAGCGCGCGCAGCTCGTCGTTGAGCTTGCCCTGGAGATCCTCCCAGTCGTAGTCGAGGAAGGGGCGGTGGCGGAAGTGGACGTGGGCGTTGGCGACGAGGATGTCGACCGGTCCGAGGCGCTCTTCGATGGCGGCGACCATGGCCGTGACGGCCGCCCCGTCGGTGACGTCCGCTTCGAAGACGTCCGCGATGCCGCCCTCGCGCTCGATGCGGGCTTTCACGCTGAGGGCCGAGGCCGCGCTGTCGCGGTAGTTGATGGCGATCTTGGCGCCCTGCTCGGCGAGGAGGAGGGCAGTGGACAGACCGATGCCGCGGCTGCCGCCGGTGACGAGCGCGACCTTGCCCTGGAGCATGCCAAACCCGGCGCGGAGGGTCGGCGTGACGGCCTCCTCGGAGTTGGGCGTCTCCTGCCCGGAGGACGAGGACTGCTGCTCCGCGATCTTGAGGTCGATGGCGGCGGCGACGGACTCGAGGCGCGGGTTGTCGAACAGCTCCGACAGGCGGAGCTCGACGCCGCCGAAGGTGTCCTTGATGCGCGCCAGGACGCGCATGGCCGAGAGCGAGTGCCCGCCGATCTCGAAGAAGTTGGTCTGGCGGCCGATGCTGCTCGCGGACGCGTTGACGACGACGGCCCAGACCTCGGCCAGGGTGCGCTCCGTGCCGGTCGCGGGGGGCTCGTGCGAGCCGCTGGTCTGCTGGAGCTCGCCCTGGGGGATGTCGAGCAGCGCGCGGCGGTTGAGCTTGCCGTTGGGGAGCTGCGGCATGGCGTCGAGGCGGACAAAGGTGTCAGGCACCATGTACGCGGGCAGGCGGGCCTGGAGGAACTCGCGCAGCTCGTTGATCTTGACGTCCTCGGCGCCGTCCGAGACGCCGTAGAACGCTGTGAGGCGGTCCCCGCGGCCGACGACGGCCGGGGCACGCAGGCCCTCGAAGCTGGCCATAACCTGCTCGACCTGGCGGACCTCGATACGGAAGCCGCGGATCTTGACCTGGAAATCCCAGCGGCCGACGTAGTCGAGGTTGCCGTCGGGCAGGCGGCGGACGACGTCACCGGTGTTGAAGAAGCGGGCGTTGGGGTCGGCAACGAAGGGGTTGGGGATGAAGCGCTCGGCGTTCAGCGGTGAGTCGAGGGGGTGATAGCCGTCGCCCAGGCTGACAGAGGCGATGTGCAGCTCCCCGGGAACGCCGTCGGGGACCAGACGACCGTGGCGGTCGAGCAGGTAGATCTTGGTGTTGTCGATGGGCTTGCCGATGGGGACAAAATCGGCGAGACCGTCGAAGTTGGTGGTGTCGTAGTAGCACATGTCGTTGAGCTCGGTGCAGCCATAGTTGTTGAAGAGGCGGCCATCGGGGAACATGTCCTGGAAGGCAAGGACCAGGGCCTTGGGCAGCGGCTCGCCGGCCGTGTAGGCGATCCTCAGGGCGGGGAGACCCTCACCGATCGAGTTGAGGTGCTCAATGACGCTGGCCAGGTGGGACGGCAGGATGTGGATGCGGCTGACGTTGTGCTTGGCCAGCGCGGTGACGAAACCGTCGACATCGCGGACCGTGGCGTCGTCAATGACAACCTGCGCGCAGCCGTTGAGAAGACCGGCGAACATCTCCTTGACACCAACCGCGAACACAGCCGTCGTCTTCTGGCCGATGACTTCGCCCGCCTGGAAAGGGACCATCTTCTCCATCGAGTTCTGCCAGTTGTCGAGCTGGCGGTGCGGGATGCGGGCACCCTTGGGCTTGCCAGTCGACCCAGACGTGTACATGACATACGCAAGGGAGTCGGGGTCGATCTTCGCGGACACAACGGTGGACACATCCTCAACAGCCGGGAGATCGCCGAGGCGTAGAGACTGGGCGTCGTCGATGTCGAGTAGCGCCTGGTGGTCCGCGTCGTTGACAATGGCGACGCTCGGGAGCGCGTCGGACATGATCTGCCGGCAGTACGAGACGGGATACGCCGGGTCGAGCGGCACGTACGCCGCGCCCGTCCGCCACACGCCGATCAGCGTCGCCAGCAGCGCGCCGCCGCGAGGAAGGCAGACGGCCACAATGTCGCCCACCCCGGTGCCCCGCGCCTGGAGGGCAGACGCCACCTTGTACGACTGTTGCGCGATGTCGCTGTAGGACCACGACGCCTCGTCTCCGGAAGAGTACGCCAAGGCGACGGCCTCCGGCGTCTTTTCTACCTGCGCGTCGAACCGGTCGACGAAAGACAGCGGCGGAATCTCAGCCTCGGCGCCGTTGCCGCTCTCGAGCAGACCGGCAATATCAGCCTCGCGGAGCATGTTCAGCTCGATCAGGCGGCGGCTGCCGTCCTGGAACATGCCCTCGAGCACATGCTGGTGGTGGTCGAGCAGGCGCTCGACAGTCGCGCGGTCGTACAGCTCGGAATCAAACACGACCTCGAGCTCGAGCTTGTCAGAGTCGCCCGAGTACGACATCTCGATCTCGCAGCGGGCGGGCCCGCGCTCCTGCTCCAGCATCTCGAGCACAGCCGGGTCGGCCTTCTCGGCGTCCATGTAGCTGTGGAAAGTGACATTGCCCGGCAGCGTGCCGGTCAGCGACGCCTCGGGGAAGTTCTGGTGGCGCATCACCACAGGCACAAGCGGGTTGCCGCGGTCGCGGCGCGCAGCATCAGTCGCCTGCAGGATCTTCTCGAACGGCACGGGGTGCTCGAACGCGTTGAGCACCTGCGACCGCACAGCCTGCAGCAGCTCGGCGACGGTGCTCTGCTCATCGATCTGCATGCGCAGCGGCAGAATGTTGACGAAGAAGCCGATGAGCGGCTCGAGGGCCATGTCGGGCCGGTTGGTCGCCGTTGTGCCGAGGCAGAGATCCTCCTTGCCCGCGTACCGGCTCACCGTCACGCCCAGGCCTGCGAGCAGGCACATGAACATGGTGCCGCCGTGCTCGCGCGCGAGACGCTCCAGCCCCCGCGAGAACTCGCGCGAGTAGGGTCGGATGAAGCGGTAGCTCTTGCCGCCGCCGAGTTTGTTCTGCCGGGGGAAGGTGGTGGGCAGTTCGAGGCTGTCCTCGTAGCCCCTGAGGAGCCCGCGCCAGTAGTCGAGGTCGGCCGTCATGTCGGCGGCGCGCTGGGCGCGGGCAAACTCGCGGTACTGGGCCGGCAGCTCCGGCAGCTCCGGCTGCAGCCCCTGGCCGAACGCCCGGTACGCGGTCTGCAGCTCGCCGCGCAGGATGGCCTTGAGCGACCAGGCGTCGGCGGCGATGTGGTGCACGTTGAAGAGGAACATGTGGTGGCCATCTTCCAGGAGCAGCAGGCGCGCGATGAAGATCGGCCCCCCGCGGAGGTCGAAGCGGTAGTCGAGGACCTCGTCGAGGTTCTGCAGCAGCTCTGCGTTGGTGACGGGTATCACGGGCAGCGGGACGTGGCTCGCCGGCGCGACGAACTGGAGCGGCTCGCCGTCCTCGTCCTCGCCGTACGAGGTGCGCAAGCTCTCATGGCGGGCCACGACGGCGTTCAGACTCTGCTCAAAGGCCGCAACGTCGGGCTCGCCCCGCATGAGCAGCATGAAGAGGAGGTTCCAGCTCGTGTCGTCCGGGTTGCGCTCGAAATGGACCCACATGCGCTGCTGGAACCACGAGAGGGGAGTGCCGACGCCATTGTGGCTGGCGTGGCCGTTGGAGTGGCCGTTGGTGTGACTCTTGGAGTGGCCGTTGGCGTGGCTCTTAGTGCGGCCATTGGCGTGACCGTTGGCGTGACCGTTGGCGTGACCGTTGGCGTGACCGTTGGCGTGACCGTTGCCGTGGCCGTTGCCGTTCGCCGCCCTGGTGGCGTCCCCGTTGGGCTTCATGATGATCCGTGGAGCCTCGGGATGTGTCGTCAAACTTCGTCCAAGCCAATGGACGAAAGGAAGGGAGCGTGGGAAAAAAAAAAAGAAAAAAAGATGAGGACAACGCAGACGACGGACCGCAGTCTCGCTTCTCACGTCTTAAACATGGCGATCAGACCGGTCCCTCCAAAAACTCCGGGCCAACAGGCTCGGCCATGCAGGCGCTTGCCCGGTTTTGGCGGAAATTGGAGCGCGTTCAGGCGACCTGAGGCGGTACCGAAGGCTCAGGGGCATCTGCATGCGGGCCCTCGCATTCTGGCCTGATTGCAAGCTGCAGCCGGCAGGCTGGTGCCGAAAATTGGCGACCGACGGGGCAATGCGGTCCGAGTCCCGGGGGGGGACCGTCCCCGGGCAGGCCGAAGTTTGTCGATTCCGGCATCGTTGCGGAGTCGAGTTGAAAACGCCAGTCCCCATGGCGATCTGCTCTAGCCAGATGGGCAATGGGCGCCAGGGCAACCACGTGCGGAGCCGTTGTGATGGCCGGGAAGGCCGCGATCCTGTCCCTTTTTCTGCTCAGCACAAGCCACATCTTCAGGGGTACGCTCCAATCTCGCAAGCCGCGGAAGCGTCCAGGTGAATTGCAACGTCGCGATCGAGTCCGCTAACGGCTCCCTTCCCGGTTGGCTGAGGTAACGGCACGGCTTCACCTCAAGGGGCATAGTTCGATGCACGTTGGTTCCTTGACCTGCATTTTGTTGCGGGCCGCCATGTGTCCCCCCACCCTTTCTGCAGCCACCACCTCCTCCCCCTTTCACCTGCATCATCTTCGCTTCCACACGCCCAGCCGGTCAAGCGAACCGCCAACGAATCCCATCCCCATGCCTTCCATCCTCCCGCATTCTTCCTCTCCGGCTAGCGAAAATGCGACGGCCGCAAGGACCAGGGTACGGTAACCTGGCTAAAGAACTTCCATTGCTTCCATGGTCTCGGCAGGCGTCATCGGTGTAAGTCACACTCGTCCAATCGGCTTGATCGCCAGGTGGCCAATATCATCCATGTCTTGCCCGCAGTCAATGGATGATGGCACGCAGGATGACTTCGTCCCATGACAGATAGAACAAATGGATCCGAGCCGACTTCCTCAGATGGGGGCAAAGACAGATTCTCCATGCACATCACAACGGACGTCCGACAAAATGCTACCAAACTTGCAGATACTGTAGGGCATGTGTGCCACCCCATTGCTCCAGGCTTATTTGCAGCCCCTGCCTTGGCCTCAGCCCCATTCCATTCCTCGATCTCTTGCCCCGCCATGCCCAACCATAAACTGGACTTGATCCCCACCAACGCCGATCAGTACCCCCACGTATCTCTGCTTACACCCTGCAGGTTTCGGCTCTGCAGACAGCGAGACGGCAGCTGCAGCAGCCAAAAATCACTGTAGTTTGGTCGGCCAGGACCGAGCGGCACGCCTCACACGCTGCAAGTTTGATGAAATCATGGCAAAGATGGCAGTCAATCAGCCCGGGCAGGGCCAACGCAAGGGGAAAACAGAAACATGGATAACAGGTACTTTTGCTCTCCGCGTTGACATCTTCCCCGGTGTTTACTTCCTGGGTTTCGTATTTACAGGAAGACATAGCCGGGAAACTTACGATGATATTAGAGCTAGTTTGTATGGTGTGGATCGAACTCATCTCGGATGGCTCGTAGAGAGCTATTGAAACCTAAGAATTTGCTCCTGCTCCCGGTTTCTTATCTGGAGCGCAGCTAGGTGCCTGTACCTCTCGGAGATACGTTAATGCAATCCCTCCAGGGACCACTTGATACTTTAGCTCGGAGGGATCCTGTGCTGCTCTCGCGTCAGACCGCGAGTTTGGCTGCCATCAAACTCTGCACTTCCGAGGAATGAATTTATTTTCGAACCTCGGGTAAGATGCTCATCTACCTCGATAATAACATGCCTGCCATGGCAATCCAATAGCCTCCATCTCTGATTTCTAAGGGGGGTCCAACGAGAGCGCACCCTCCGAGCATAAGCATATTATCCTCTATCGCCGGAGAGAACCTAGGAAAGCAACATATAACTTAGATTCTACCCGCCCTGTAGTATTACCCCTGACCTTGAAATATTGACTGACCGGGGGATGGGTTGTTTTGATGGGGTGGGTGTTGTTTTCGTGGCTACCTTGGATGGACGGGAATTTGGAGGGTTCTTGGAGAGCGTGACCTATCTTATACGAACATGGATTGTTGTAATTAATTAATCTGAGGATGCGCGAGGCTTTTCTGCGGTCTTGAGATAACATGCTGTCGTCGCCCATGCGGCCGCAGCCGGAAACTCTGTCGATTGCTTTTTCATCCTGTTCTCGGGAAGCCATGCTGGCAGGCAGGGGACAGGCTGCAGCAGGCAGCAGCTCTCGCTTCCCTGCGGTGTTGCAGTCCTGTCTGCTAAGCTGATTGGAAGAAAGTGTGGCACTGCAGCATCCCCCGCTTCGTCTCAGCATCAACCTTTTTCTCATCGCGGCCTCGACCTGCAGTCGCGACCATCTGTACATCCGAGTCCTCCGCAACCTTAGTCACATCCATGGATGGCTGTTGGAAGCCAGCCCCGGCGACACTGGCCGCCCTTCCCAACGAGATTCTCTGCGACATCGTCAGCAACTTTTGTCTTCACTGCAGCGATCTGCACGAAACGCCGTTGGCATTGTTACCCCGCGCAGACACCGACCCAGCAGACTCATGGATGTCGTGGTATACAGTGGATCGCCAGGCCCTGTATTCCATATGCCTGGTCTCGAGACGGTTTCGGGCCGTCGCGCAACCCGTGCTCTACCATGAGTTTCTTCCCGGCTATGGCCAAACCACGGCCTGGAACAGACGCCTCGACTCCTTCCTCAGAACCGTGGTACTGCGTCCCGACTTGGGTTCCCTGGTACGCAGAGTGTTTCTGAACCCGAATCTCGGCGGCGGGATGTATGGCAGGGAGCCTCAAACCGTCCTCGAAGACGCCGCGCGTGCTCGCAACATCCCACTGGCCGACTTCCTCAAACCGTATCAAGATCGCTCCTTTTCCAAGGACGCGCGTTTACCCTCCTTCGATGAGGTGGCAGCCATGCTCCTGGCCTGCCTCCCCAACCTGGCATCCCTCGTTTACCCAGACGTGTTGTTCGAGCCTGTTCCCGTCGCCGCCATGACGGCCGCTGGCGTCTCAACGCTCCCCCTCCGTGCTGTCGAAGTTCTCGGAATGTGGGCCTCTCGTGCGGACAACTTGGCCAGCATTCTAGACCTCGCAGCACCTACACTCAAGGTATTGAGAATTAACGGGTCCGCAACCGGTGTGTTGGAGAGTCTGGCGCCTCATCTGTGTGACTTGCGAGATATCTACGTGATTGAATGCAAATTCGGCGGCGCAGACCTCGCCTCTCTCCTATCGCGATGCCAGAGTCTTGAACGCTTTGTCTACGAAGCCGGTGAGTATCCACTAATACCTTGCTCGCTATTGCACCTTCCCCACGTGCGCGATCGTCGACATGGCTGACAGTCAGTTGTGCTCTTTCAGTTCCCGGAGGCGAGCGCTTCCTTCCCTTAGACGCCGCTGAGCATCTGCTCAAGAACAAGGCGACCCTTAAGACGCTGCATCTGGACATCAAGGGACGATACTACGATCCGCCCGCGACCAACGACGGCTTTCGCTCGTCTCTGTTGCCCAACTTGTCCAGCTTCCCCGTTTTGCAGCATCTGCTCCTCAACACACTCACGCTCTACCCCCAGGGCAAGAGCTACAGGGGCCTAAACTCGCCAATGTCACAGATCACAACCCCATTACACGACATCTTGCCTCCGTCCATCGTCTCTCTCCGACTGGTGGACAACGCTTGGAGCTCCGGCGTCCTTGCGCTCCTCGCCGAGGACCTCATGCTTCTCGCCCGAGCCGTCACCACCGGGGCGTTCCCCAGCCTCAAAAGGATCCTCATCGACACGGAGTGGCGGGTGGAAAACGAGTACGAGGTGGCTGACCTGCTGGCCACGCGCGGCGTCGAGTTTGAATACTTTTCCTGGCCCGTCAGCCGGGGCAAGGCGAGGCAGCTGCCATCGACACCGCCGATACTGGAGGATGATGACATGGGCGAGGGCTTCTCTGATGTCGGCGTAGAGGAGGCGGAATGGAGGATCCGTTCGTCGCCGGAGTATGACGACATGAGTGAGGATGGCGCCGGCATAGAAGGGGGGGGGCGGACGGTCGATTCGTCGTCGGAGGCCGCCGATTCGGACGAAGAAATGTATTGAGCCCAGTCAGTGGTTGAGAGGAGGCCATCGTCGATGGTCGGGGCAGGAGAGAGGGGTGCCGATATCGGACCTGTATATCGCCACCGGCAACGAATTCAGGGGACAGGCGAGCCTAATGACGAGCGCAGACATCGTGTGAAGCGAGGCATCGTGGGAGAACGAATGGCTTCGTCGTGATTTCAAATCTGGGCAAGTCAGTCTTATTCCCGTCTGCCTTCTCGCGATGTCACCCAAGGCGCGCTGGTGGCGGGCGGCCACCTGGGCACGCCGCAGGACCAGGTAACCGGAACGAAGAGACATCAATGATTGGCGTGTCCAAAGACGCCTGGCCTGGTCTTGAAAATATGCCTGGTTCTCATCCCCGTCTGCATCGTCTGAACTCTGAACCTCAGACGAAGTGGTCCTCCCCGACCAATCTCACTGCCGCCCGCGTAAGCTTACCCCGACCCCCTGCCCTCCCCAGCACGGCCCTCAATAGCTAAACCTTAATCGACCAGGGCCATCTGGGCCAGACGGTCCCATCCCGCCAGCGCGTTGGGGCGCGTGGGCACGCAACCCCCACTTCCCGATTGATCCCCACGCGCCGTGCGCCCTCCTCCGCATCCCAACCCAGCAAAGTCAAGCGGAGACACCGGAATGGTTCCGACCCTCCAGGGCAGGCAAGTGGCGTCGTTCCAAACAGCGCGGGCGGGCGCCTTGGCTTCCTCGTGTTGGTGAACTGCCGAAGGACATTCCGGAACGGGCGGGGAGCGACGCCCAGCCCGAGGAATTACTGTTTATGTCGCTAGCGCTGAGGCGTCGCGAATGCCGCGAGCTAGGCACTCGTGAGAGGCCAGGATAGGAATTGCCTGTTTGGTGGGGGAGCCAGGGGTTCTCCACGCTCACCATGTGCCCAACGGACGAGGACTGGAGAGGAGGAGGGCTCGGCGTGTCAAAGCAATCCGGGGTATGGGGACGAATCCGGGGCGAATCCGGGGTAGCACTCTGCTGTGGGCACCACCAACTCCCACAACCCTGGTAGCGGCTATCCAAACCGATAGTTCCCCGCGGATGGCTGGGCTGGGGCATTGTTGCGGGCGCGATCCAGACCCGCGGGATCTCGACGCGCCCAGTCGGTGATATCTATAACTAGAGAGCTGTTCTGCCCCTCTCTCTGTGAAGCTTCTCTGAGTCCTGTGTGTCTTGACATCATCCAGCAGAGCCCCTGTCTCTGACCATTGCCGACCCCACCCCCATCTCGATCTCCAATTCCGCGCGCCTGGTAGCCGGGACCAACACCATGAGCACCAACGAAAAGGAATTCGTGGAGCAGCATGAGTCCACCGTGTAAGGGACAACAGTCCAACGTTGAGGCCGCTCAGGGAGGCTAATCAACTTTCCTCAACAGGTCGTCCGAGCCGCAGTTCGACCCGGTGGCCGAGGCCAAGCTCCGGCGCAAGCTGGACCTGTTCCTCGTCCCCGGCCTGGCGCTGATGTACCTCTTCTCCTTCATCGACAGGACCAACATTGGTACGGCGCCTCGACCGATCCAATCCCGACAGCGATACTGATACCGAGTGTGTTAGGCAATGCGCGCCTCGCGGGCTTCGAGGAGGACCTGGGCCTCAAGGGCAACGACTACAACATGGTGCTGTCCGTCTTCTACGTCGCGTACGCCGTGTGCGAGATGCCCAGCGTCATGCTCTGCAAGTACATCGGCCCTGCTTGGTTCCTGCCCCTCACGACTCTGGCCTTTGGTGCCGTGACCATCGGCACTGCTTTCTGCGAGACGAGGGCCCAGATCATTGCGTGCCGCTTCCTTCTGGGCATCTTCGAGGCCGGCATGATGCCCGGCGCCGCCTACTACCTTTCCCGCTGGTACCGTCACGCCGAGCTCAGCTTCCGTCTCGGCATGTACATGATCATGACCCCCACCGCCGGCGCGTTCGGCGGCCTCCTCGCCTCGGGCATCCTGAGCCTGGACCACGTCGGTTCGCTGCACGGGTGGAGGATGATTTTCGCCGTCGAGGGCATCATCAGCGCTGGTATCGCCCTTATCATGTTGGTCATCATGACCGACAACCCGTCGACGGCGCGCTGGTTGAACGCCGAGGAGAAGGAGCTCGCCATCGCCCGCGTCATTAGCGAGCGGCCGGCGCAGAGCGAGGTTGTTGACAAGATGACCTTTGCCAAGTTCAAGGTCGGCCTGACCAACCCGGTCACCCTCGTCTCGGCCTTCGTCTTCATGTGCAGCAACGTCAGCGTCCTCGGCATCTCCTTCTTCATGCCCACCATCATCCGCACCATCTACCCCGGCAAGACGCGCGTGCAGCAGCAGCTCCTCACGGTGCCTCCCTACGTGGTCGGTGCCTTCTGCTTGATCACCGCCTCGTACTTGGCGACCCGGTTCAACCGCCGCCAGATCTTCCTGATGATCACCGCGCCCACCACCATGGCCGGCTACGCCATGCTGCTCGCCACCACCAACGTCAACGTGCGCTACGGCGGCGTCTTCCTGACCGCCATGTTCTCGTACTTCCCCGGCTCGCTCTGCAACGCCCAGGTCAGCGCCAACACCGTCTCGGACACTGCGCGCAGCGTGGGCATCAGCACGAATGGTAAGCGCCACACATCCCTAGAAACAATTGATCAGCGGCTAACCCAAATGCAAACAGTCATGGCCGGCTACCTCGGTGGCCTCATCGCGACGTGGACCTACCTGCCGTGGGACGGCCCGCTGTACCCGATCGGCAATGGCCTCAACCTGGCCGTGTCGGGCGCGCTCGGTCTCGTGGCGGCCGGCGGCCTGGGCTGGATGAAGTTCGACAACAAGAAGCGCGACCAGGTGTCCCCGGCGGAGAAGATGGAGCTGCTGGCGGGACTGACCGACAAGCAGATGGAGGCCCTCGACTTCAAGCACCCCGACTTCAGGTGGAAGCCGTAGAGGGCGAGGGGAGTGGCCGGCTTTGTTGTTGTCTTAGCGCTAGTGTTGTCATCCGTATCGTGTCATCGTTTTGGGTGCCCAGTGAAAGGGCTTGGTTGAATCAATTTTGTTCATCCATCGCATGCTTTTCTTGATTTGTTGTTTGTCCATCAAAAGTTTGGCAGCTGCAAACAGTGCAGCCTGCAAAGGCTTTCCCCCTTGGAGAAGCTGCAAGGGGCAGGCGCATCCAGCCGCCCCCTCTCTTCCCCCTCCCCACCCTGTCTTAGTCATCCACAGCCACGTTTTCCCACCTCACAACAACCTCCGTTGACAGCAAACAAGAAGCGTGGAATTGCAAACATGTGCGACATTTCGATCCGAGAATCCATCCGCTGGCTCCCGGATGCAGCCAGCGAGCCCACCTCCACGATTGTGCTCACGACTCCGCAGCGCCGCTTTGTCGACATCCGCGTTTGGAAGACAGAAGGGTCCGCGCATGACGACACAGGCGGTGAGTCTTCACTTCTGCTGGCCGATTCTGCCTCTTTCCGACTCGTTGCAGACAAGGAAGCCCGTCTTGACGTTATCCGGCATGCTGACACCCGTGTTTCCAGACGCTGTCCTCCCGCTCTCCCGTTTGGACTGGGCCATTGCCGGAACCTCCTCATCCACCCTGATTCCATCGCGCGAAGACCCAAACAAAGCGATCAAACACGGCCAATGGGCCCATTGGATAGACTCCCGCTCCGCGCAATGCGACGGCGTCGTCGACGAAGGCGACATGGTTGACGACCCCTCCGACCCGGCCCTGACGCTGGAAACCGGCCGGATGCTGAACCCAGCCACTGGGGTTGAGACTGACTACGAGGAGGTGTGGCGGTCCGAGCCTATCCAGATGGTCGCCGGTGCTGGGGACGGGGAAGCGGTAACTTGCCTTGCCTTGCAGATGGAAGGCGGTGAGGGGTCCAAGAGGGGCCTGCTCGTCCGTCTGGGTCAGTACTGCCAGGCGTTTGCGCGGGATGGCGATGAGATTGCCCTTGAACGGCTTCAGTGGGATTCCGACCAGCAACGGTGGGTCACCAAGGTGCGCATTGGAAAGCTGGAGTTCCCGACCGACATTGCGACATACCTTGCGCATGAGGCCAGGGTTGATGACGAGGTCAAGGTTGGCAGCGAGGTGTGGAGGGTGATCGAAAGGTTGTAGCTTGTTTGTAGTCCCCCAACCGTAAAGAGGTATGAATGAATGAAAACCAACTAACGACTCTGAAAGCGTGGGTTGATGGAGGCGTGTTTGTGGCCATGCTGAGGGGTTGTGGCCATGCTGAAGGGTTGACACCTGAGGTACTAAAAAGTCCCCCACCCTCCTTCCTCCCTCCTGCCAACGCAAAGTGACCAACATTCTCTCAACCACAGGCGGTATCATTTGATCGCTTGCCTAATCACCCGATTGACCATTTCCCACGCTCTCCGAGGCGACAGGTTCCCAGACTCTGCAAACCTGGAACCCCGTGCGTCTGTGCGAATTCCTGCGTCCCTGAGACGAAAACTCTCGCCTCCTCCTGCGAATCGCCTCAATTCTTCAACACCCCACGATTCTGCGATTCCCCAAGGCTCTGCAATTCCCCGCAACTCTGCGTCTCTCCGAGTACACCACCACTACCCACCACCCGTCGCGACCAAAGACCTCAGAACCTTAGCAGTCGCCAGCGCGCCATCGCCATGTTGACCCCCGCGTACGCGAACACCTGGGTTTACCACACCCCTGTCGGCAAGACGCCCGCGGTGTGTCTAACCCAAGCGCTACCGCCGGAAACAAAGGGCAAGATCCTGCTTCTCGGTTGCGGAGATCTCCGCAACATCCTGTTCACGGCCTATTGCGATGGTAGGTTGAATCGGATAAGGCGATTCGCCCCCCGACGGCGCGCTGACCAGCTATACAGGATCGCGCTTGATGGACATCACATGCTGCGACTCAGAGCACCATCCTAGGTCAGCCTCCCCTTCCCCTCCGGCTCTTGAAATGTCCTTCTGACAGTTACAAGCTCGGAACATCCTCCTTGCCACCTTGATCCTCGCCGACCCGGACGACAAGCAGAGTGCTGACCACTGGAGCGTGTACTACCACGTTTTCCTCAGCAAGACGTCCCACGATCGCCTTCAGGAGCAGACCAAGAAGCTGCACGCCCTCGCTTCCACGCTCGAAGCCTGGCGTGCCAGCGAGTATGGCAACCTCATCCGATTTTGCGACGAAGGATCCCTGATGAGGGTGGCCAAGGTTTGGGAATTCTACATCTCTGCTGCCGCCGAGAGACAAGCCTGGCTCAAGAAGGAGTTTCAGGCCGCGGTCAAAATGCGCAACCAGTGCATGACCAAGCCATCTGCGATTAGTGTGGCCGGATTTCACTCCGCCACGCCCGCCTTCCTCCTGCCCAGGAGCGAGCTTGATGAGCTTCGGCGCTTTTTCTGGAACCACGGCGCCCTTGACCTGGATTCCTCGGCTCGTGCCCAAGCCACGTACGCCAATCCAACGTTTGCCACTCCGGACCCTTGCGGTGTGCTTCACAACGCGGTTGACCCATTGCTCGGCTTCCACCTCGCGGCCGCCTACGTTCCGTTGGATTCCAGCTCCCCGTTACATCGAGGACCTGGGAGGAAGACGAAGCTTGTGGGTGTTATTGCGGTCGCCAAAATTCAGTTTTCACTGTGGAGCAAGGCATTCCGGGCCGCTGCCAACAAGGGCCACTTAGTCCTGCGTTGTTTCGTTGGGGACGCATTCCCTTTCTGCTACACGCTTCAACATCGCCACAAGACTGGCTCCGCGACGACGGCGCATTGGTACCGGGACCACAACACAATGGATCCGCTCCTGCTCATCGGCGACGACTACGGCCCTGGTGGGACCGCTCCGGTCTCTTTCAACGTCATCGACACATCGAGCCTCGTGGATCATGCGGGCGCCATCAACGTACTCGTGGCGGCCTCGCCACTCCTGGATGGCGACTTCGCATCGACGCTGTACACCGAGTCACTGGCCCGGCTTTCTGTAAACTCGCAGCAAGAGCACATCGAACAACTGCTTGGACCGCACCTTGCCTCAGTTTCACTCCTTGTCGGCCTATTCCCCGTGGAGCACTGGACCAACACCTCTCCCGTTTCCGTCGGAGACGATGAACTGATTGGCACCCAGGGCTCGAACGGCACCAGGACTCAGTTGTGCTCAAGAGTGACTTGGAAACGATCGCCTTGTGCTTCGGGATCGATGCGCAACCCTCTTCACATCGCCAAGGATGACCTGGTCGCGATCCTGTATCGAGTCCATGGGGAAATGTTCCGCAGCGAGCAGATTGTGACCAGGCAGATCCTCCCTACTCAGCGATCAGTCCAGCGAGCTTCCAGCCCCTCGTACACTCGAGCTGGGTTTGCGACTTTTCTCTCTCTTGTCAAGAGCCGGATCGTGACCTCGCAGTGGGACGAAGCCATGGACGCTCTCTGCACCCGTCTCGAATCCGAACCGGCAGTGCTTTTGGGTGTCTATAATCACGTCCGGGAGCTGCAGGTCTATATGCACATATGGGATGTTTACTCAGTTCCCCTCGTCAATGGCCTGTCCGTCTTCTACGCCAACTTGGGAGTGGAGGTAAAAGATCTCCCTGGCCTCGCTAGCTGGCACAATGTGCCGCCCTCGGTCTGCGTCACGTTGAAGGTACCTCGATCCGCCCTGGACATCTTCACCAAAATCCAGTCCGAGTCCGTGGGCTCGATTCCGGTGCACGCTGTGGTACGAGACCTTGTCAGTGGGTCAGCTGGTTTGCAGAACCGTTTTGCAGCTGTCCACCTCTGCTTTGGCACTTTGTCGACGAGCGGCACCCCCTCCAGCAGCTCTTTCCAGTTGAGCATCCACGAAGATCCCCAGGCATGGCATGGGAGCTGCCCACTCTTTGTGTCATTCCGAGTCCCGTCTTGTGTCCTCCTCTTTGGAGCAGCAAAAACACTCGTCAGCTTCCACATCGACCGCACGCCGACGACACATGTCAAGTTCGGCAACACTCTTGACGTCGAACTGACCGTCTTTGACACGACACTGAGTGATGCCAGCCATGCTTTTGTGAGCAAGGACCTTCCGAACCAGAAGGGTGCCATGCGTGTCCCCGGGTTCGCCAATGTCGATTTGGTGCAACCGGAGCCGGCAATTGACGGGGCGACTATCTCCATCACTGCTACTTTCGAGCCCGCCACGAAACTAATCACCGGCCTGGTCGCGCGTTTGACCCTCGTCTCTGATCCTCTCCGATCTGATCTTTCAAGCGGCAAGCAGGTCCAAGTCACAACTCTCTCCCCGTGTGTCGTCGTCGTTGCCATCGGCGAGACTTCCGTCCCGGTCATTTTCCCCATTCCCATCCTCCCCGGCACCAAGACCGTCGTTGCCCGGAAGACTGGCTACATATCCGTCACTGGCTCCATCGTCACCCCTGCCGCCCACCCCTCGGCGTCATTCACGGCCCCAGTGTTCTTTCCGGCCGCCAAACCCAATCACCCGTCGATTCCCGTCTGCTGGGCAACGCCCTATGTATCTCCATCCCGTCTCGACGTCATCGCCACCCCGTTGCTGCAAAAGCCCTCCTTCCTCACCTTCCACGTTGACCAGATGTTTTCCCGCCGCGAAGCCCTCCTCCGCAGAAACACAGTACTCAAAGACTCGGCCCGACCCGCCCAGCGAGCCCGTCTCGGCTTCAAGGAGACCCTGCGCCACATGTTCCTCGCCTTCTGCGGGCTCGTTCCACGCGGCGACACAGGGACGGAACACGCCGTATTCGCAGTCACCGGCACCATCCCCGGTCTCACCATTCTCCTTTTCGTCTCGTCACTGCGCTTCGACGCCGCGCGCCGCACTGTGCTGCTTGACTGTGCCATGCTGGAGTTGACACAGTCCGTCCTGGCGTCGTTTACGGACGATGAAGTCGTGGCGAGGGCGGTTAAGGAGTCGCGCGGGGGCACGTCGGAATTCATCGTGGGCGAGGAGGAGATGCAGGTGTGGAGAGAGGTGCTGCCGGCTTGGGTGGAGCGGGCCAGAGGGGGGGCCTGGTCACATCGTGAGGGGTGCGAGTATCGAGGGTGCAGCGCACCGGTGGGGCCGGAGATGGACGGGGAGGTGGTTTGCCGGTGCGGGCGGGGCGTCTTTCCAGCCGGGTGGGCTGTGGCAGACTCGCCGATGTGGGAGGTGGTCAAGGGGTCGTGTGTCCAGGCCGCCATCACGCCGGTGTTTGCGAGCGCGCTAGCGGAGGATCTGATGGTGGATATTCAGGAAGTGCTCGCCGTATCGGCGCCACGAGTGCCTGAGGGGGCGTCGATAACCAAGGATGGTGTGACGCGGTGTCGGAACTGTGGTAAGGCCGAGGGGAAGGACGACGTGGAGCTCAAGTCGTGCTCCAAGTGCTTGAAAGTCAAGTACTGTGGGCGGGCGTGCCAGCGGGCGGACTGGAAGAGGCACAAGAAGGAATGCTCCGAGTCGACAAAGGAGAAATCTGGTTGATATTGGCCTTCGTGTCGTACCTCCTGTTGGTACATGGGGTGCCTTGGGTTCGACTTTGGAGGCTGGGGTGAACCTCTGCAGCCAACTCAACCCAACCAGCGCTTGTTGGCAGCCTTTGCAACCACCAACCAGAGATCGTGTTTCGGGCCAGTTGGGCTGGAATATGTAGTTACCAATGGAATCAGTCCTCAGGAAACCACCAACGTTTGCAAAGCTCGAGCTGGCACCCAAGCCAGGTGCGTCTGGCCTTGGTTGGCATCACTGGGCCGGGCTCAGTTGTTGCCCAGTTGGAACCGGTTGCTCGGGCAGGCGGCCTGAGGCATTACTCCAGCATGGTTTTCTGTCTCGGGAATTGAGGAAGGTACTGCAGTTTCGACAGCCCACACTTTCGTTTACAAACTGTTTTAGCACTTGCTTTTCAGCCTCAACGCACTGCCTCTTCTCCTCTTGAGCGCCTGTCTTCCACAACTTTCCAGTCGAGGGAGGTCATGAACACGATCACAGCACTCCATCCATACACACCCCCAAAGGTGTTCTGTCACATTCTCACTTTTTGTTGCGTACGAAAAGCCACATGATGCCCAAGCAAGAGACACTCGTTGCATCCCCCGATTTCAGTGCCATTGAGCACGACGGACGGCGGGGCCGACCCGCCCGTACCGATGGCAGAGTGAGGGACGAATCGCCTTCCCGCTCTCCCTCCAGAGGCTCGCAGGTTACAGGCCCCAACTGCAAATCCGAGTCCCCCAACCAAGGCCGCTCCGAGATTCGTGACCACAACCGAGGCCGCGGCTACCGATCCCGATCCCACTCCCCCCAGCGCCAGCAAGCAGAGTTTCGAGGTGGTCCCCGATCCCGATCCTACTCACCGGGGCGCGAGCAATCACGAGCGGCTCGAAACCGACCAGAATTCTTGCCCGGCCCCTCATTCCGCGAATCTCCGGAACCAAACCACAGCCCGATCCGCGAAGAACACGCCCAGGAACACACCCACGAGGAACCCCCCGCCAACGGAGCCTACCATCGTGCCTGGTCGGACGTGGAAACCACGATTATCGAGATGGACTCGTTGCTGGACGATATTGCACACAGCCGTGCCAGTGTGGCTTATGACGGCCCAGGCAGCTTCGGCCAGCTTCTCATGACGGCCGCGATTGTCCGTGCTTTCAGGCTGGGCATCATCACCGAATACGACACCCTGATCATTTACAAAGATGAGTGAGGAGACGGCCTTGGAGGCTGGCCCCTTCTCAAACACCTGCACAACTTGCTCCCGAGGCCGGAGTCGAATCGCTGGAGGATTTCTGGAGGAAAATTGGCAGGGACAGGGTGGCTTATTGAGAGGATTGATGATCTGGAACACACCGGGGCAATGAGAATTCCGCATGGCAACAGGGAACGAGGATTATGGTGGGCAGTAGGCAGTGAGGATCGGAAATACGGTGATCGGAGCCTACTTGGAGACGTTGATAACAGTCGGTGGGAAAGAGGGAGTCACCAAATTAATACCAGACGCCTGGTCCACGCATTAATTCAAGTCCATTTCTGGGGCCCGGCTGAGCTGAGAGACTGGTATCATCCGGCTTTGTTTTGCTCGGGGTGGTTCGTCTCTATTCCTTCCTTCACTAATCACACAAGCACCAGTGCAGGAAGAAAATCCGTTGTGTTGTTTGGCTGGCGTGGCATCTCGGTTGGAGGCTGGGAGGTTCCCGTCCTTCCTCCCAAACTCACCTGCTCAACTGCCTCTCTGCTCGAGTTCCCTCCTCCTCCCCCAACTTTGACCGGTCAACGCGCCACCGCCACAAAACCCCAAAATTAAATCTCATCTCACGTTATCCCACCGTTGTCACCAATCAAAATGGCGCGCGGAATAGGCTGAAACCGCCATCGTCGTGACTCCCGCTCCCGCTCCCGGTCGCCCGCGAACCTCCGCCCCCGCGAGGAGGACCGCTCTCCCCAGGACGCTATTCCCGACATGTCGGACTCGATCTCCAGGGCTACCAGGGCCATCGAATACGAAGCCCGCGAGAACCTTCAAGACCTCCTGGACTCGATTCAGGACGCCCGCAATGAGATGAAGCTCGAGCTTTTGCGCGTTTCCGAGTAGGTCACTTCCCACAGTGGAACCCCCTCTCCGTCTCCTCCCGCGCCCGAGACCGACGGGAGCATAACGCTGACATGTTCTGTCAGGGCATGCGACCCCCTCAAAGCTGAGCCAGCCAGCGCCCCTTTCACCGAGGCCTTGAACGGCACTGCAGTCATGCTTGTCCTCGTCAAAACAATCATGAACCCGAGCCGGTCGCTGAAATTCCGCGAATTTGGTAACTCGGAAGCCCGCGGCGTCTGGTACTGCTTGCGCAAGATGATCGTTTGGGGACACACCCACCCGAGCGTCTCCGGGCCCTGCAAGTGTGGCGCCAAGGGAACCATCAACGCCTATGTTCAGGTCAAGAAACGCACACAAGCAGAGGGCGGAGGCCTTGAACTTCGTATCAAGGACGGTGACTTCTCATTCAGTGTTGGGGGTTACTGAATCAAGATGAGATTCATGGTGGGGAATTGAAATTGCTACAGGATGAGCATCGCCACAAGGGACCTAAGCGCTCGCCGTTAGTATGCACAGCTGCAATGGAATTATGGTTGTGACTCGGCGGTAGGGCAGAAGAGCATCATCGACATCATGAGACCAACATTCTGTGATGGAAGTTGGCCACGTGTGAATGGAGGCTTGTCTCTATGGGAAGTAGCTGCTCGTAGTGCTCGTGCCACCAAAGTTGATAACCTTACTCATCGCTCTTGGTGCCTTTCCAGAGTCCTCGTCTCCGTCGCCTCTTGTCGACCGTTATCACACATATGGAATCCCTCCATCGCACCGATCCTGCGCAGGCTTGCCATTTGTCAACGACGTGTTCTTCGACTCCGAATTTGTGCCTTCTTCTAAATAACAAGGGCGGTTAGCTGTAATGATCTGTTTTGCCCAAGAGTCAGACCTACCACGCCTTAGCAAACACAATGAGCATTGAGCCCGCCGTCGCCGACCACACAACAGCTGGGCTTGGCGCAAAACGCAGCCGTCAGCCAACGGCCACCGCTACAAACTTGCAGCTCTGTGCCATTGCAGTTCCAATGGCTCGCGGTGCACGTCGTCGGGGATGTTGGTGGTTCTCCATTCTGAGGGTATGGCAGCGCCAGGGCCTCGGTCGAGGTGGCGAGGGCGACGAGGACGGAGAAGGAAGTGAACCGCATTGTTGACTTGGAGAGACAGAGGAGGTGTCCGCGAGGCAGGATTGGAGACGACCAACGACCGCGAGGGGCTGGGCTCCGGTTTTGAACGGCCCTGGATGGAGGGACGAGGGTGTGATGAGGTTGGCGCGTTTATATTGACTGCTGCAACCTCGCAACCAACAGCCCTCCATTACTCACACAAACTAAACAGCCGGGAAATGAGCGTCTTGTTGGTGAATCGTGATTGCAGCCGCGGCCCGTTGGTATGTGACTGATATTGTGGCTTGCTATCGTTCCTGGGGGCGGGAACTCGGGTGGGATCGTTCATCACTGAGCACCGGGCCAAGAGTGTGATGATCTGGGAAGCTTGCACTTTCCGGGACTGACGGTTTTTTGGTGATGAGGTGGGGGCAAGCCCACATGCGCATTGCTCCCCTGCTCCCGGCTGCGACCTCACCCGGTCGTCTATCTCTCGCTTGTTCATGCCGGCCCCAGAGACGCAACCGGGTTGGGTTTGAGTTATCACTGTATCCATTCCAGGCCGTCAAGTATCTCTCGTTATCGCGTACATGCATATGCTGCCCCGTTCTAACCCTCTTCCCCATCATCGTGCCTCCCAATTTGGATGGTGTTGCAACACAACGGCGAGCTGAAAGCGCCACAAACTTAGCGCAACGCCTCTCCCGCAACCTTAATCGAACAACCTCCCGGCTTCCCACCATTCTGTTCCTCTTCAGCCTCTCAGCGGCTCATCCCACAAGCTGGCCAGTAGCTTCCTTTCCCCGGTCCAGGGCTCGCGCGCATGCTGCACCGCATGGTTCTGCCGCAGGTTAGCCCCATCATCCCCTAGCACTTTTTATTTTGTTCCAACACTCACATCAATCAAGATGACATCGCCCTTCTTCCACGTCACCATCGACCTCGTCTCATCGATAAACTTCACCGCCGTCTCGAGATACTCCCGCGGAATAAGCGACCCGTCACCGTACTAAATGCCTGTCAGCGACACCCCTCGACAACACCCCTCGATGCAACTCACAAAGCACGGCGGGAAAAACAACCCCTCCCTCGTCACATGCGGCGGCAACAACGTCTCCATCTTGACCGCATTCAGAAACCTCGACACAACATTATTAAAAAACGCCGGCTGCCCGGTGCGCGGGTGATTCCGGATCGCTGCCGTCCCATTGTCAGCACACAAACCCCCATCCAAAACCCCTGCCACGCCCGGGTAACGTACCCGGCAGAACCTGCCACACGCGCAAATCCCCCAGCGCGTTCGTCTCGGACTGGTTGAGCCACTCCCACGTCGCCGTCGGCAGCCGACGGATCTCGGCCTCGATCTTGGCGCGCGCGGTTTCCGCGTCATCCGTGTCGAGGACGGTGCGGCCGTAGGCTTGCAGGACGGTTGTGCCTGCGGAGGAGGTTTGGTCGCGCGGGCCGTTGGGGTGCGTGAGTTGGTATTTCACGCCCTAGGGGGGGGTTAGTGGGGAAAGGGGTGGGAAATGGGGACCGGGGGATGGACCTTTTTGGAGACCTCCTCGACGAACTCGGGGTGCTTGCGCTTGAGGTGCTCGAGGAGGATGACGGAGTTGTTGATGGGGGTTTCACCGCCTGGATGTGTCAGTGGTAACGTCTTTTTATCCAGAATGCACCCGACTTACCGGTCTCTGGCGGCGATACGCAGTAGAAAAACACGTATGCGGGGTAGTGCGGGCTCAGTCCAAACTCGTTGTGCGGGTACACGGGCATGGTGTTGGGCCCCTCGTTCGCCGTTGCGACATTCGGCGCCAGGATGGTCCGCCGCACCGGGTTTCCAATGTCCTCATGGGGAATAAACCCGAAGGCGTGGGCGAACTGGGAGAACTCATCCGGGTTCTGCAAGTTGAGATCCTGGAAGTAGATGGCGCCGTGCTGGTTGAGCAGCTGCTCGATGTCGCCCGACTTGGTGAGGCGTTGGATATCGGTGACAACGTCCGCCAGCGAGGAGGATGCCTGTGGGCGCAGCGAGAAGGGCAGGCCGGTGCCTGCCGGGTACGGGGCCGGGAGGTCGACGGTGGGCCCGTACGGGGCGGGACGGAGGACTGCCGGGGTGGCCATGCTGGGGACGGACCGGGGACCGAGGGGTGGGGC
>FTEL01002302.1_pt1 | contig 50587 bp, 34 predicted proteins | sample 1658911 | NCBI WGS metagenome assembly FTEL01 (sample SAMEA3914869, study PRJEB12502) | metagenome | biome: forest; material: soil | place: USA | collected 2012-03-12 | depth 0.1 m
GCCGGGCCACCCCCCCCATCTCCATGGGCAATTTTTCTTGGCCCCCCCCCCCCCCCCCAACCTTCTTGACCTCCACTCCCCTTCCCAGCTCTCCACTGCAACTTCCCGTCTTCACTTTAAGTCCCATCCGCGATTCTCACCATCTTTTCGCGCATATCTGCCGCCACCCGGCCCTCGGGCCCTCGGGCCCCAAACACCCCACCAATGGCTCGATTCTTCATCATGGGATCATCCAGCGGCCTTGGTCTGGTCTCTGACCACCAGCGCCTCGTCGCACAAGGCCAGCAGATCGTCCTGCATTCACGCAATGCCCAGCGCGCCCACCTCTCCCCGGACGGCCGCAGTGCTGGGGTAGAGCTGGGCAGGATCGGCGAGGTCAAGGCCCTGGTCGCCGACAAGCTCGGCCCCCATCTGCGATCATCCTCAACAGGGTCTTATCCCGTCCCCGAGCATGGAGGCGTGCCGAGCAAGCTGTGCTAGCCCATGATCTTCAGCACCGACCTCGCGCCCTACCTGCTGACCTGCCCATCCAATGGCAAAGCCCAAGAGGCTCGTGTGCGTCTCGCCGGGCCTGGGCAGCCGAACACGAACACGAACGGGGGAGAGCCAGCTGGCAACGTTGGCGGGTGCTTGGGTCCAGCTCGAGCGACATCAGGGTGCATCACGTCATGCTTGCAAAGGCATTCGCTCGTCGCTCGCCGGAGGGGCTCTCCTACTCGGTCGATCCCGGCTGGCCGCCGACCAAGATGGGCGGGCCGTCGGCACCGGGGCGAATCGAGGACGGGGTCGAACATTCTGTCATGGTCGCCCTGGGGCAAGGGGAGGCGGGATGGGGTCCTGGTGGGTACCTACTCTGCGCGCGGCCGGGAGAGACAACCGAGCGCGGTGGCGGGGTGATGTAAGGCTGCGAGACCAGCTGCTGGACGAGCTCCCCGGGATCCTGGTGTGGAAATCCCTGAATGACGCAAGCAGACGATGTTTCGGAATCGTGCTGCCTGTCGGGCGACGTGAAGGTGTCGAGCTCGGCGTCTGCTGAGTGAGGGCCTCGGCTGCGATTGGGCCGTCGGGGGGGAGGGAGGCGTTCTTCTGCACGATGGGGGACGGAGAAACTAGAGTTGTCATGATGGGGGCGGGACAACGTCCTTTTTTTTCTATTTTCTGGCGCCGTGTTTGAGTTGACGCGGTGCGACGGGCCGGGGTCAGGTCCGATGGGGTCCCGGGACCTTCAGCTGCCGCAAGCCGCCTCGTTATCCTTGCGTCCCCCTATCCGCTCGTGGTGGCAACCCGGAGCCATCCTCGGCCTCTCTCTTTCGGGGCAACCCATTCCGGCCTTCGTATTCACGTTGTCTACGCGTCATGAATCGAGCCTCGATACTATCAGTGCTCGATGGGTCCCTTTTTCGTCATTCGGATTCTCGGCACATGTCACCTTTGCCTGCACGCCCGGCGTTCCTGGCCGGCGCGGCGGGGGTTGCTGTCATTTCCATAACGACATTGCCGGTATCAATGTGCTGGCTGTCAGGCAGTTAATCGGACCAGCGCAGGCCCCGGTCGGAGCTCTGGTTTGCACAAGCTCCCCAACAGACGGGATGATGGACCGTAAGGTGGCACAAACAAGGCCAAAGCCGATGGCACGGCGTGGCAGAGTGCATCTTTCCTGCAGCGCCCATAGGTCTAGGTCATCGGGATGCCGTGTTGGATACAGCCGCTCAGCACGAAAACCGAATGCACGGTACTGCTGTAGGGATGGCCGGGAACACGAAGGCGGGCGGGAGGGGCTCGGCATCTGCTGGTGGTTTCTCGGCGCGGATGTCCACAGGCCGATGGGATGCAAGGATCAGATTGTTGGATCGGGACTGTGTGTGTGTGGTGTTGTACTTTTATATCAGATGGTCAGGTATTTTATGAGCTCGGTCATAAACTCTGAGCTCTCCCCCTGCTTGCCCTCTCTTCCTCACGCAATCTTCTGTGGTTAGGCCTTCGCGCTCCTCGCCTCGCCTAGCACCCTCCGACCACTACGAACATTGACACACTCGAAATCAAATTCCCACATTCAACACCGGCAATATGAGCGGCTTGAGACGACATAGCATGTTCTCCTATGCCTCGGACGCGGGCCGGCCTCCGTCGCACAAGGGGCTTCCCATGCTGAGCAACCCCTCGACTCTGACCAACAACATCGTGGCAGGTCTGGGGGAATTTGTAGGAACCTTCCTGTTCCTTTTCCTTGCCTTCGCTGGCACCCAGATCGCAAACACGCCGGCACCGACCGCCCCCGCGGGTAGCGCCTTTCCATTGCCAAACACGTCCAATCTCATGTTCATTGCCGTTGTGTTCGGGTTCAGCTTGATGGCGAATGTCTGGGCTTTCTACCGTGTCTGCGGCGGGCTGTTCAATCCAGCTGTACGTGGCCCCGTTCCCAAACCCAGGCCTCGTGACGAGATGTCCGGGCTGAAAAGTCAACCCTGAAACAGGTCGCACTCGCCCTCTTCCTCGTCGGGGGCCTCCCACTGGTCCGCACGCTGGTCGTCATCTTTGCCGAGTTCATAGGCGGCATTTGCGCCGCTGCCGTGGCCTCGGCTTGCTTCCCGGGCCCCATGACGGTCGCCACCACGCTTGGTGGGGGCACGAGCATATCGCGGGGTCTCTTCATCGAGATGTTCCTCACCACGGAGCTCGTCTTTGTCATCATCATGCTCGCCGCGGAGAAGCACAAGTCGACCTATCTTGCGCCGATTGGGATTGGTATTGCCTTCTTCGTGGCCGAATTGAGCGGTACTTTTGCGTTCTTGGGGACTTGGGGTCGCTGGGATGGAGTTATGCTGACCATCTTGTCCAGGTGTTTACTTCACTGGCGGTTCTTTGAATCCGGCCCGTTCCCTCGGCCCGGCTGTGGTGAACCGCAGCTTCCCCGGCTACTTTTGGATCTACTGGGTCGGCCCGCTTCTCGGATCACTGCTGGCGTCTGGCTTTTACACACTGCTCAAGTATCTTCGATGGAAGGAGTGCAACCCTGGGCAGGACTGGTGAGTGAGACCTGGCAGCCGGAGTCCATTGGCCTGTCCGCTCGCTGGCACGGAGATTTACAACAACAACAACAGGAACGAGATTGAGAAGAGAGAAGCCGATGAACACCAATTCAACGAACAAAAGGCGAATCATCCTCCGGGCCAGGGGCCAGTCACCAACGGCGCGATCAATGGCAACCATGACGTGGACCCTCGGAGCCAAGTCTAGACTCTAACAGCCCATCCGAGAGTCCCCGCAACCGTCCTTCTTCGCTCCCCTGGTTCTGCACAGGGGATTCAGGCCCAAGGAGGACTTTGGACGTAAAGAAGAGTGTTGGATACCGTCTCGACCAAAGGAATAGAGATATTGGGGCTGGTTGTTTGCAAGGGAATAAGGCAGGTCGGGGGGGAGGGGGAGCGGGGAGGGATAGCGATGGACCCCTAACCGTCGACCCTAACCCTTGTCACCTTCGCGCCCCTTTTCGTCGCCATCAAATTCACCTGCCCGCAAGTCGCGGCAGGAACTGGTGTTACGGACTGTTTTGCGCTGTACGATAACCATTGAATGTGGAATTAAACTGAATACAGAATCGCATGATCATCTGTCCTCTACTAGACCCGTAGCCCCTTCCCACCGTCCGAACGAAGGACCAGCACCCAAACGCCCTGGTATTTGGATCACTGCGGATCACAGTACCCGAACTCGGACTGACAGCCGACAATGTAGGGGCAGAACTGGTCGCCGTCGCCGCAGTAGCCAAACTGGCTGCAGCACCGTCCGAAAGTCGATCCAAGACAATTCACGCCGCTGCCGCAGCGCCCGTCTGTGCTGGACCGCTGGCCCGCGGGGAGAGTGAAGCTCGGCCCGCTCGAAGTGGTGGTGCTGCTGGTGGTGCGGATGGTGCTCGTGGTGCTGGTGGTGCTCGTAGTGCTCGTCGTCGACGTTGTAATGCGAGTGGTGCTGGACGTCGTGGTTGTCGGCCCACCAGGCGTGGTCGTGACATTACCAGCAGGCCCTCCCGGGATGCCTGGCACACCCAAACAAGCACCGAATTCGCTCCGGCATCCGGCACCACAGAAGTCCATGGTAGAGCCGCACCAGAAGAACTGGGAGCAGCACGGCCCGTAATTGGGGTTTCCGATGCACATGGTGTTGTTGCCGCACATGCCGTTGGTGGTGACCTGCAGGGAACCAGTCGGGATGACGATCGAGGTTGTTGAAGTCGAGGTTTGCCTGGTGGTCGTGGTCGAGGAGGTGGTTTGCGATGTGGTGCTCGAGGTGGTGGAGCTGGTAGTGCTTGTCGTGCTCGTCGTGCTCGTCGTGCTGGTGGTGCTGGTGGTGCTGCTCGAAGTGGTTGTCTGCACGACCCTCGGCCATCCGCATGTGCCATACTGCGGCTGGCAGTCGAAGAGAGGGTGGCAGTGGTCGACCGAGTCTCCGCAGAAGCCGTAGCTGGAGCAGCAAAGGTCCCCCGGGCACTTGCCGACCCCGGAGCCGCACTGGGGGTTGGCTTGCCTCGCGCCGAGCGCGGCGAAGCCAGTGGAAGCATATCGTCGGCCGCCGTTGACGGGGAGACGGCGGCGACCAAGCATCGCCGCCATCTCAACATTGCCCTCCCCCTGAGCCGGGCTGGCGCCAAACGCGCCGGTCCAGCACAGGGTTGCTGCCAGGCCGAAGTAGATGGAGCGCATTGTCTAAGTGGTCCGTCCCGCGATCTGCACGGTTCATGAGATGGGGGTGGGCGGGGTACAGCACGATCGACGAGGAGCAAGCTCACAGATGGCCGATCCGGGGGGTGTCGAGCGAGATTTGAAGCTCTCTATTCTCGCCATCGTGGCACCCAACACGCACATCCCGTCTCGCACCAGCTCGGCTGCCGGCTGTAGATCAAGGGCCCGCGCAGCGAGGCAGCAGTTGAGTTGGCAAGGGCGAGAAAGATAGGGCAATGGCGCCCAAGAATTAATCTAACAAGCCAAATGGTGACAGCGAGCACTATCCGGAGCATTGCTCTGATATATCACGAGAAAGTCAGAAAGAGGCTAAATAATAGCCTGCCGATTTTACCGACCTCTGCGGCCATCTGCAAGGGGCGGCGGCAACTGAGCCGTGTCGCCGTGGCCGAAAACCATCTTGGCGGTAACCCGGCAAAGACCCGGACATTGGGGACGTGATAGGCCTTTCTCGGCACTCGACTGCGGTGCTCGGCAGGGGCCGAATGGGGGGGACACAGATCACAGCGCAATCTCAGACGCAGGCCGTAGGACCCGACACTCAGGGGAACGGTGACACCATCGGCCGCTCGCTTCGATGCGGGGGCGGTGCGGAACGCCGGACAAGCCATTCTAGAAGACCGGATAACGTCACGCCAGAAGCCAAGCCAGGAGTTTATTACCGGCGGGGAGGCTGGGAGGAAAGTAGATAAGTCCGGCTGCTCACACCGTTGCCCTCCCTGCGCACCAAGCGACATACTATTCCGAATTGCAACGCCGAGCAACAGACCTCCATTGCTGGATATGACGGGGACAAGAATGCTGCTTCCTGGCACCACCAAGCCAAGCCCGCGGATCCTCTGACCTGTGTGCCTCCTCGGGCTGGCACCGTGTGCCCACAGCCCCGCGCCGTAATACGTCCTTCGGGTTAATGGCGTTGGCATGAATGGGGTCGAATCCCCCGAGCGGATGCGTAATCACAGCCTAGGCAGATTTCCCTTCTACAATACCCGCCAACAACCCGCGGTTGGCTTGTGTCCCACGTGCTTCTCGACCACCGGGGCGGAGCCAACACGCCCTTGGCACTCTCAGTGGTCGTCGCTGTTGCCTGAGGCGGATATCTTTGGCTTGCGGAGGAGTGCATGATTGTAATTGCCGCAAACACTCTTGCCGGTGGCCCTCGGTCCTGCCAGGTGCTTGGTTGGCCCCCTCGGGTCGCTGAACACCAAGCACTCCGGCAGCCCGGGCTGAAATCATGACTGGCGCTGTGGTCATGATCATGAGTGCTTTGTCCACCCCTCAAGCTGTTATTTGCCAGTCCCATTCCTCTTTCGCGTGCCACTCCACCCACAGTCGAGTCACAAGCACGGGTGCGCCGAGGGGCGACACTCCGATTTCGCCCCGACCCCTGACTGCCGCAGGACTTGGAAATGTCAGAGCGTTGAGCAGCAATCTCGACGACAGCCACGAGTGCGAACGGCTGGATTTACCGCTGTGATAAAAGATGACAACGCTAGCCTTCTTCCTCTGGCGAACCACGCCCTCGGTTCTTAGCAAGCAGGGCCTCCACATGCTCAGCTCGCGGGCTTCGATGTTCTAGACTCGCTCCACCCGCGTTCCTTCTCCACACCCCGCCAAACCTAAACTTCTCAACCACTTCTCGTCGACTCCCCAAGAGAGGAGTAGATGGGGCTGGCGAGCACATTACTTAGTTAGGGTGGACAAACACCGCCCCCGCGTGGGTCGAGAACATCACAGCCAGCCAGCCTCGCTAGCGTGAGTTGAATCTTGCTTGGGCGTCGTCTTGGCCGTCGCATTTTTGGCCCCATCACCCATGACCCATCGGCGCCCCGAGAGCCCGAGCCAGCCTGTTGGGATCCAGGTACCTTCAGCTCTGGTCTTGCCATGGCACGTTGCTCGATGCGGGCGCCACAAGTCGGCTCCTGCATGGTGGCGCCGCTTGCTCCATCTGGCAGTTTCGCCCTGGTGGGGAGCTGAGCAGGCCGAATCCGGACAACCTCGATAGCGTGGTCTTGAGTCCAGATCTGACCAGGAGATCCACTGGGGCAGGCTGAGCCAATATTGTACTTGGCCCGGAAGAAACCGAATCGGGAGACTGGCCTGGACCACACTGGACTTACACGCCGGGGCCAACGACAGGCGCGGCAGCAGGTCAGGCGGCCAGGAAAACGAAAAATGCTTCAACGATGCACGCCTTCCGTGCATCCAACCCTGAACTAATGATTCACCCAATAGTGCCGGGGCATCATGAACGCGAACGGTAATGGGCCAGGCCAGCGAGTTGGTCTATTTAAGTCCAGATGTGCCTCTTGTGGCCGCCAACTACCTGCTCCTGGGATCAGGTCGACACGCTCTTCACGCCAGCGGCTCTCGAGAGTCGCGTCCCCTCCTTTTACCTGCTTCACGAGGCATCCCGACCATCAGACACTCATTTTTAACATTCTCTTCCTTCTCACCGTGGCCGGCAATCTTGCCGCCGCATCCACACTCTCTCTTTGCAAACCCCAACTCCCCATCGATCGTCCATCATGGCCCGGGGTCTACACCGGCTCGCCCTTCTGAGCCTTGCCGGAATCCCAGCCGCGGTTGCCGGCGTAACCTGCGTCGGAAAGGCCAGCGACAAAGCCAGCTACACGGGGCCTAGTGGTGCTGTCTATCAGATCCTGTGCGGCATCGACTACTCCGGCTCTGACCTCTCATCGACATCCACCCCGACCTTCGCCGGCTGCATCGACGCTTGTGACGCAACACCGGGCTGTATCGACATTAGTTATGCGGGGGAGGCATGTTACCTGAAGAACAAGATCGAGACGCCTCTCGAACGGGACTGGGTCTGGACGGCGGAGCAAATCTCTCCCGCCACCTCCGGCGCTGGCACCAGCGCAAAACTCTCATGCGTCGACAAGAAGAGCGGCCAAGTCACGTATACGAGTCCCACCGGCGCCATGTTCCAAGTCCAGTGCGGCGTCGACGATGCCGGTGGTGACATGGGCGCAACCAACACGGCAACGTTCGAGGCCTGCATCGATACTTGTTCAGCCACTGCCGGGTGTATCGACGTGAGCTATGCTGGCGAAGCATGCTACATGAAGAACAAGCTCGAGGCCGCTCAGGATCGACTGGGTGTGGGCCGCCGAGCTGGTCGCAACCGGCAACAGCAACAACGTTGGCGGCCAGTCCAGCACCAAGCTCTCGTGCGACGACAACGCCAGTGACGGCAAGATCTACAAGGCGAGCATTGACAACTTCGAGATCACCTGCGGCAAAGACTACGCTGGGGGCGATCTGCTCGGCCTCGGCACGGCGACGTTCGAGGAGTGCATCGAGGCCTGCGACTCCCACACACTTTGCGTGAACGTCGCCTACATCCACGGCGGCTGTTACCTCAAGCAACAGCAGAACCCAGCCGTCGACAGCGCCGCCGTCTGGGGTGCTGTGCGCAAGCCCGCGACCACTCCGACCCTTCCTTCCGAGACCGACGGCCCGCTCACCTGCGACGGTAACGCCAGCAACCTCGTCAAGTACACTTCGGCCAAGAACGGCCTGTACCAGGTTCTCTGCGGTGTGGACTATGGTGGCAACGATCACGGCCACCTCGGTCTCGAGCTTTGAGGGCTGTATCGCGGCTTGTGACGACAACCCACTATGTGTGGATGTCAGGTATATAACCAACCAAACCAAAATCATCCCATCGTGTTGCACTACTGCCGAATGAACTCACTAACACCCTCCATGCTAGCTACGTTGCGCCGTCGTGTTACCTGAAAAAGGCGCTGGGAGACATGAACGAGGTCGGCCACGTGTGGACGGCCAAGCAGCTCAAGTCACCTGGATCGATCTTCGCCTTTACCACCGTCGCCCCCATGGACCCGGGCTCCGGCACCGAGGAGAACTTCGAAGGTCCCATTGAGCTCGAGCCCGCGCCCATCGCCACTCTCGGCCCCGTTCCCCCTCCGGGTGTCAACATGGCAGGCACAGGCGTCCTACGCCTGACCCGGTGTCGGAACTCTGGTACAACGGCACGCAAACCGAGAGCGACGGCAGTGACCTTGGCCCGGTGACTGTCCGGCTGAACATCACCTACAACTACCCCTCCATTGTCCTTGACCACTCCATTTACATCAAGGACGTTGAGAGGGTGGTGCGCTTCACAAGTCTCTTGACAACAAGCTTGGATACTACAGTGCGGGCGGTCGCGATGCCCGGGTTCGTAACCCTTCTGTGTTCCCATGGACCCCCTGTCCCGCGAGCAGTTAATACTAATCATCTTCGCGCCAGGTTGTGCTCGAGCTCGCCGCCCCCGTCGAGGACAAGACTCACATCGAGTCGCGCGGAATTCTTGGCGACATCTGGGATGGGGTAAAGTCGGTCGGCAAGGCGGCAATCAACATTGTCGTGGACACAGGCAAGGCCATCGGCAACGCCATTGGGAACGGTGTCTCGGCTGCCGTCAAGTTCGTTGTCAATACAGCCAAGACCGTCGCCAAAGCCGCAGTGGCGCTCGCTGTCCAGGCCGTCAAAATGGTCGGGTTTGTCGTCACCGGCAAGTACGAGAACTCCCTCACGCTGCCCGTCAATGTCGGGCCCCCAAGCAGCGTTCAGGTCGACTCTCCCTGGGGCAAGGCATTCAAGATGTATACCTTCCGGATGGGCAAGGACAACGAGAAATTTTCGGTGACCCAGACGCTGCTTGACAACCTGGCCGAGGATCTCATCGGTGAGCAGGAGCCCGAGCCTGGTGTTGAGATCTACTGTGTAAACTGCGGTGCCCGCGGGTCTGTCAAGGCGACTGGCAGGATCAACGCTACCCCGCTTAGCGGTGTTAAGGAGGCATCCATCGGCATTAGCGGCAACATGTATATCGGGATGTACCTTGGAGTTAACGGCTTCGCCAAGTGGGAGAAGGAGTGGGAGAAGGAGCTCTTCTCCAAGGGGCTTCCTGGCTGGTCCATTCCAGGCATCGTCACGCTCGGCCCGAAGGTCAGCCTGAGCGGCAAGTTCACGCTCGGGGTCGAAGCCGAGGGCCAGGTCCTCACTGGTGCCTCTCTCACTTGGCCCGACTTCCAAGCCACGCTGGACCTCAAGAATCCCCGGAACTCGAACCAGGGCGGGTGGACGCCCATGATCGACCACGTCTTCCAGGTCCACGGTGGCGTCAAGGCGACGGCCGCCCTCGGCCTCCCCGTCAGCCTGTGGTTCGGCATCGACATCCTGAACGGCGCGTTCAGGGAGAGTATCGCTCTCGTCGACACTCCCGCGCTCACGGGCGAGGCCGAGTACGAGGTTGATGTTGAAACTGACCAGACCTCCCTTGGGACCGACGAATGCGTTGGGGTCGCCTGGGACATCAAGCTGACCAACGAGGTGATGCTCGAGGTTGACAACGGGCCCGAGTGGAAGATCACCGAGTGGGCCAGCCCATCCTTGGCCGAGGGCTGCATCGGTTACACCCCCGGCGGTGGTAGCGGCGGCGGCAGCGGCGGCAACGGAACCAGCGGTGGCAACCCTCCGGTCATCCCGGGCTTGCCTGACGGCGACGACGGGACCATCGTCTGCCCCCAGTACGACCGACAAAAGTACACCGACGACAAAGGCAACCAGTGGCAGATCCGGTGCAACTACGACTACATGTACTTCGACACGGCGCAGATCTGGGCCGACACCATGAACGAGTGCATGGACTGGTGTGCGACGCAGGTCAACTGTGCCGGTGTGTCTTACGGCACCGCAGGAGCCACCGGCCACTGGAACTGCTGGGGACGTTCTCGTGCCGGCCCTGCCCGTGCTGGCCCATATCACTCGCTCATGCTCATGAGCCCCTTCGAGATCATGAACGTGTTCTATGGTACCGTCGACATCACCAACTACGCCGTCCAGAACTGGCAGGTCGGCAACCGGATCGAGATCAACACGAATACGGTCTCGCAATCCATCACGGCGGGGCAGGACCGGCTGCCCGGCGCGCAGAAATCCATCTTCATGCTGTACCGCTATGGTGCCGAGACCCGGTCGTGGGTGGGCAAGCAGAACACGGGCGTGCTGACGATCCGGCCCGGCCCCGTCGGGGTAGGAAGCATGTTCACCACTGGCCGGGCCCCGCCCAAGTACATTCTTGGCAAGATTCCGATGCCCAGGTTCATCCAGATCATCGAGGTCTGCTACGGCGCGTCTCAAAACCATGACGCACTGGCGTGGAACACCATCTATCGCAACGCCGTCTACAACACCCCAACCGCCGCTACCAATGCTGTCTTTGACGACACATGGTACGGGATGACGAAGTCGGCTGTCATCTGGTATAAAGACATCCGCGGTGGTGACGACGGGCCCCTGTATGTGGTAACGGGCGTCGAGGGCGACGGGCTTAAACTGATGGGTCCGACCGGCAACTTCAAGAGGGAGCTTCTCACGCTCCCTGCACGCCAGGAGGAAGAAGGGGGTACGGGCTCGAGCACCGGCTCCGGGACGCACTCCAACTCGACGCTGCCATCCAACACCACGGTTCCCGAGGCGGAGCCCGGCAACGGCGTCGCCACCGTCCGCGACAGCACCGGCTCGCTGGAGCTCTATCCGGCGATCAACGGCAACCTCTTCCTCGCACCTGTCGATTTGGCCGACGACATCAGCGTCCTGACCAACGGCGCGGTCCTCAACTCCATGACGCTCCCAGGCAACGACGACGTGCCGTACCTGGTCAACGGCGACTCGAACGACCGGCTGCTACACTACTTCCCAGACGAGGTGTCGAGCCTGGGTGCTTCGCGACTGCGCCTCGCCTCGTGGGACAAACTGCCCGTCGGCTCGCGCCTGGTCAACTTGGCTCCGGTGACACCGACATCGGGCCCTGTGACGGAGCCCCTGCTCGTGGCCATCGACCCGGCTGGCGACTACCTGTTCCCCGTCATGTGTGCCATCGAGAACCAGCTGAACAAGGTCTTCCTCGTCAAGGACATGTCCGAGACCGCGCTCGCCGCGCTCGAGGCCGAAGATCTCAAGTTTGTGCTGACGGGCGGCCAGGCGAGCGATTGCGGCCCGTTGGCGCTGACGGCCACTGTGGTTGAGACCACGTCGTGAGAAGATTAGGTGGATGGAAAAGCCTTTATCAGGGAGTTAGTTGTTCATTTTATTCTGCCCTTTGCTCGCCCGCCATCGGCCGCAAAGTGCTTTGTCATCTTAATACACGCTCTGATACTCTTTGTGGATTACCGCGGCTTGCCTGTTTCAGCTGTGATATTCCAATGGTAGGTAGTTTTCTAGCCATCTCTCTCGGTGTTTCGTCGTTTCCGTAGGAGCCTCTCTCAATGGAGGATTGGACCTTTCCCCCTGTATGGTGCATTGGGAGAATTTCAAGTCTACAACGTCGCAAAGAGATCGCATGTCATTGCATTCATCTCGCCCTCGATGTCAAGAAAACCCCAGTCATCCTTCGGTGGATTCCACCTTGTCTCTTATCCCGAAAAGAAAACATAAAACATGGCGTCATCTTCCCATCCCGGACTGCTCGCGCTCATGAAACTCTGCTGTCTCCCTCCTCATCCGCTCCTCGAACTGATCGCGCCCTTCCAACCGTGCTGTCTCCCTCCCACCCATTCCACAAACTTATCGCGCTCTTGCAACTGTGCCGTCATTCACTCCAAAACTGATCGCACTCTTGCAACTCTGCTGTCCCCTCAGGCCCGCGGACCTTTGTCCCAGTCACCGAGGAACTCGTTGGCATAGTACTGGGGCATGTCAAACTTGTAATCGACTCCGGCCGCCGAAAACATCTTCTTGACTTGCTTGTCAACTGTCGGACCGTCGCACTTGCCCTTGGTACCCTCCATGTAGGAACCTCTGTGTCCATCGTCGTTGGCCGAGATGTCGTCGTCCGAGGCGTCATTCCCGCCATCGTCGTCCTCGTCGTCGCCGTAGTAAACGCGGTACGGAATTGAGGCGGTGCCGCTCTTGTCCCCGCGCAGCCTCACCGTCTTGAGCCCTTGGAAACGAAGCATGGGGAATGACGCCCTGGCAAGCTCCAGCACGTCGTTCTTGTGGATGGCGTAAATCCCCGTGACCTCGAGCGACTTGATGCTGGGGGGCAGGAAGGCGCAAAGCCGCGCGCCGTCGCGCTGGTCGCCCGTGTTGGGGTCGCGCAGCAGGACTCCCGAGTACCCGGAAGGGTAGTAGATGGAGTCGGCGCTGATGGAGAGGTGGCGGAGAGCAGGGAAGTCGTGGAGGGTGTGGACAGTGCGGAAGGTGCGCCGAATGTCGGAACGGTCCGCAGCGAAAAGGACGCTCTCCGAGGTGTCGAGGTGAAGGCTCTCGATGGAGGCCGCGAGTTGGTAGTCTACAAGGCGGTCAATGATCTCTCGGCCTTGGATGTCGTTGCCGTGGAGTCGCCGGCTTCCGTCACGGCGGGGATGCTGAAGTGGAAGTGCTTCAGCAGGGCAGGGCGGCAGGCGAGGAGGATGTCGTCCACGACGGGCAGGCTGGTGGCGGTCAGCTTGACGGTTGTGAGGTTGGCCATGGGGTGGCAGGCGAGGAGTTGGGCGGCAGAGAGGGTGTTGTGGCCGCCGCGGATTTCGAGGCTGCCGAGGTTGGGGAGGCGGGCGAGGAGGCCGGCAATCTTGTGCATGTCGACCATGCCCGTCTGTGTACCGGTTTGGAGCCTGGTGTTGCTGCTGCCGATGAGGCGCAGGCTGTTCACTGCCGGCATCCGGCCGATATCGATGGTCGTCGGGCCGTGGGTCGAATCGGGGAACAGGGCGAGCGGCCACTCTCCCAGGATGGCGACAGACTGGATGTTCTTGGCCAGGCTGAAGACGATGAAGGCATCCAGCCGGGCACTGGCCATGCCGTTCTGGGGAAGCACGGAGCGTCAGCATGAGGGTGCAAGCGACGGAACGGGAACAGGCTGTGGGCCGCAGGACTTACCATCGCCTCAAGGCTGCCAGCGGACACGCACTCGCCTCGGGGGCCGCAAAAGATGGGCTCTTCAACGGCCGGGAGCTGCTTGAATGAGGCCAGCAGCTGCTGGTCCCCCGAGGCGCGGGAGATGTCGATGTTGTCGCCCAAGCGGACGACGCGGATGTGGGCCGCGAGACCCGGGCGCTCCGCAAGGGTGCCGACAAGGAGTGGGAGCGAGTCCCGACGGCCGCAGAAGACATGCAGGCGGACAGCCTGCGCATGCCGACCAACCCGAAGGTTGACTTGGGCCAGGGCACCCAGAGTACCGAAGTACTCGGGGCCCCAGAAACTGTCTGGCAGCTCGCAGCCGCCCAGGCAGTCCTCCCCGCCGCAGTGCGGGCAGAACAGCATGCAGATCTGCCTCAGCACCGCGTCGGGGAGCCCAAGGAGGCCACAGCGAGTGCTCATTTTGATGAAGTAAAAAAAAAAAAAAAAAAAACCCGACGGTCGCGACGACGAGCGTGTTGGGACGGAGGGGGGCACACGGGCGAAGGCGGCGGGAAAAGACGAAGGCGGCGGGCGAACACGAGGGCAGAGGAAAAACGCGGCAACGGCTGCCGCAAAGGGGAAAAGTGTTGCGCGTGTGGGAGAGAAAGCTCGCAGAGGGTGCCAACGTGTGGTGAATTTATCATGGCTTGCACACGGGCACATGTCTGGAGCCGGCTGCTGGATGCACGCATAAGACCAGAAAGAGCCCTGGAATCACGCCCGACAAAGGAAGACGGCCTATTCTCACTGGGCATCAATGGCACGACAGGGTCAATAAGTTTCCTGTGACATGCCAGCGTCAAATCGGCGACAATTTACAGAATTCCGTCTGAATCACGCTAGACAGTCCGAGTGCTCCGGAGTCTTCGTGGCTGGCTGCGGCCGGCCGACCCCCCCAGTCGCCCAGGGGCTGCATCCAGTCAACCAGCATTTCGACGGCAAACAATGTTTATCCGCTGGGTTGTTCCGCACAGGGATTGCGTATGCGAAATCAACTTGGATCAGTTCCGATCTATTGTTGACTTAAAACTTCAATGGCTTGACTCGATCGAACGTCAAGGGATGGAATGCAGCGGGGGGGAAGGGAACCAATCGTTCCGTTGGCGCGGGTGCTTGGGCTCGTTTCCACATCCCTGATGGTAACATTGTCAAGTCTTACTCTCACCAGCGCTGGTCGGACATGGAAAGCACCATTTCGACCAGGCGTGGGTTGGCGGTTCTTTGTCCTCAGCGACGGGAAAGAGTCGCTTCCACCAAATGATTGCATGACACTCCACCCAAAGTGGAAACACTGAAAATCGCGCGCAGGAGGCAAATCCTTTTCAGCCCAAATCTGCGCTTGCCGTCTCAACAAGGTCCGCTGGCTCAATGGCAGAGCGTCTGACTACGACCGTCTCCAGTTTCCAAGCATTCGGGAGACGGGGCAATCAGGAGGTTCCAGGTTCGACCCCTGGGTGGATCGTGTTTTTGACGGTGTAGTGTTGACTTTGTGTATTTGATCACCCTTTTTGCACCTCCCCCCCCCCCATCATCGTGCAGCTGTTTGGCCTTGTGTAGCCTCAACAGGCATAGCGAATCACAGCAGGGCAATGCATTGAACTCTGCGTAGAACAAAACGTGTCGAAGAGAGAGCATATATATACCGAACCTAAACACAAAGAAAAAGAACCTGGAATCCAAGAGGAGAAACACACCCATATGTACAAAATGCAGATGTATGCCACAGCGAAGCCAAAGCCAAAGCAGTTTCCCAAACGCCGACCCAGAGTTTGCCACCACCGGTTCTCACCACCATTCCACCGCCCCATCCCATTTTTGCAAGGTTAGAAGCAGTTGCTCTTGACGCTGCTGATACCGAGCAGCTCAGCCGCCAGGGCAACCAGCGCTTCGCCGCCCACCTTGAGCTTCTCAGCCTTGGTCGTGGCGCCCAGCAGGAGCTTGACCGCATCCTTGGTCCCGCCCAGCGCCTTGATGTACTTCTTGATCCGGAGCAGCTTGGCAGCGGGGACGGCCGTCGTGGCGAGCAGCTGCACGATCGAGGCCACGCACTTGGCGATCTTCCAGATCGAGGCACGGGCAGCAAGCTCCCCGCGTGTGAGGAGAGCCAGGACGTCCGTGTTGTCGTCGTCGCGCTTCAGCTTCTCGTTGCCCTCGCGATAGCCGTGCTCGACAAGCCACTTGTGCAGCGCCTCATCGCCCTGCTCCAGGATCTCGTCGGGAATGTCGTCGATGGCGGCGAGGAGCCGGTCGAGCGCAGAGTCAAAGTCGGTCGTGAAGTTGAAGTTGGCGGCGGCCTCGGTCACCCGGACAGCGCGGGCCTCAATGGCCTCACCGGCCGCGGTCTATTTAGTACTGCGGGCGTCAGCTTCACTGCCGTACACTCCCATCAATGGTTGTGGTGGCATCACTGACCTCAGTCTCCTCGGTACCCCGGGCTTCAACCTCGCTGGCACCAACCTCTTCGATAGTCTCAGTCACATCGTCCGAGGCATCGTCCCGGGCCTCAAGCCACTCATTCCCTTCGCCAAGGTCCTCCTCATCGGCATCAGCGGAACGAGCCGCGAGGACCTCAATGTCCTCTGCAACGTCGTCGTCGGCATCGCGGGCCTCGACCACGCTGGCGCCAACCTCCTCGATGGTCTCGGTAACGTCGTCTGAGCCATCATCGCGGGCCTCGAGCCACTCATTGCCTTCGCCGAGATCCTCCTCCTCGGCGTCGGCAGAACGAGCCTCAACCTCGCTGGCGCCAACCTCCTCAATAGTCTCGGTGACATCGTCGGAACCATCATCGCGGGCCTCGAGCCACTCATTGCCTTCACCGAGGTCCTCCTCGTCCGCATCAGCAGAACGGGCCTCGACCTCACTGGCGACCTCCTCGATCGTTTCGGTGACATCGTCGGGGCCATCATCACGCGCCTCAAGCCACTCATTGCCTTCGCCGAGATCCTCCTCCTCGGCGTCGGCAGAACGAGCTGCGAGGACTTCGATGTCCTCTGTGACCTCCTCGTCGACATCGACATCCCGAGTCTCCAGGAACTCGATGCTCTCGCTGACCTCGGCGTTTTCCGTGGAGCGAACCTCGATGAACTCGATGGATTCGCTCACGTCGGCGTCCTCGGCGCTGCGGGCCATGATGCCCTCGCTGGCCTCGTCATCTTCTGTGAGGCCGCGGGCGCCGATGAACTCGATGGTGCCATCATCGACGACGTCGTCGGTGTCGGGGATGAGGCTGCGGGTGTTTGGCGGGGGGGTGGGGAGGGCGGCAACCGAGGCCACCAGGAGGGCGGCTGCCGTGGTGACGAGCTGGAATTTCATGTTGAAAGCGAAACTGGACAGATGAAAAGGCGGCTGAGTGACCTTGGGCCGTGTGGTGTCTGTGAAATTCAAAGAAAATGTGGTGCTTGAAGGAGAGTTGTTGGTTGGTGGGAGTGTTGGATGATGCTGATGCTAATGATTTGAGGACAGCTGGAGCAGACAAGTCAACCTCCTTTATACGGAATGCCCCTTTTGCGGCCTCCCTTGGTGGTTGATCGAGGATAACCACACGTTGCATACCGTGAGGCCCTAATCTCCCCGAAAGGCCCTGTCTGACGGAATCGCGAAGCTTGCTGTCGGTCACCACCCCCGAAACGGACCCATGGTTTGTTGTCAAAATTAGAACGTTGGCAAGTTTGTTGCAACATGATGACCCGGGGCGGTCAATTCAGTCCGGTTTTGGGTGATGCTCCCACGACGGTGCAAGGGGCATTGACGGTGCAAGATCTCCCCGTCCACACCATGGCTGCCGTGCGGCACAGGTTTATGCTCGGGAAGGGCAAACTTGGAGGTGATGACCAGCCAGGGGTAAAACTTCCTGCCAGAAAAGAACAAGCTTCCCAGGCCCCGTGTGCTGGTCTTGGCCGGCCAATGGCGCAGCGAGGTTGCTGCCCCCGCGTTCTTCCTCTGGGAGGGTGGGACAAATGTTGTGCCGTGCCAAGGAGTAAGCGTTGAGGCTGGTGGGCGCAGATGTAACCCTGCGCTTGAGGATCGCTGGAACAGCCCCTGTTGCCGCCGGAAATAGCACCAGCTGAATCAGGCTTGCCCCGTCAGGGCTGGCCTGATGCCCTTTTTTGGCGCAACAACCTCCCCGCTCCCCTTGAAGCGCGATGACACCCTGACAGCTGCTGGGGTGTTTTTCGCCTTCGGCCGTTGAGGCACGCATCAGCCAGGGCAGACTCCTGGACCAATGAAGCGGCCTCAGCCAAGCAGAATCGGGAAACACATCGATCTAAAAACTAGGGTCACAGCAAGAATAGAAACATCATCGGGTAAACCAGCTTTCAACTCCCAACAGCCCCACCTGGGGAGTGGGGAGATTCTCCGTCCTACCATGGCAAAAGGTAAGAAATGTGCCATGTCAGTTGGACCAGGCCGAGGTGAGCTGCGCGCTTTGGAATCAAGAATGCAGGGGGAAAAGGCATTTTGAAACACCAGGTATGGTTGTCACACAACCTAGGTGCCCCGGTGCTCACGCAACTTGCCCAAGGCTGGATCAGGAGCATCAGCCATCAGTAGTTGACTTCCACAGAATACGCCAAGATTTTACCCTTTGCCTTCCTGTCTGTTTTAACAATGTTGCAGTGTCTGTCCTCGATTTTCCGACATTTTCAATATCTCTGTGTGCAATAGAGTGAGCTGAGCCCAGTGGGTTGGTTGTGCAATAGAAAAACAACAGACTTGATTTTCGTCATTCTACTACCTGATAAATGAACTGATTTACTTGAGCTCCATGCAGCCCCTTGCCATCTAAGACCTCGGATTTTCTGTCACGTTCTCCTCCTCTGCCACCACCGCCGCGTTGTACAATTTTGAAAACGCTGAACCTGGCACGTCGAGAAGGGTGTATGGGTTGTCAAACTCGACAAGCTTCCCGGCGTCGAGTACCGCCACTTTGTCAAAGTCCATTATTGTCTCAATTTTGTGAGCCACCGCAAGGATGGTGTGGTTGGCAAACTTCTTGCGAATCAAGCGCTGCATCGTTTCCTCGGTTTTTGCGTCGATGCTGTGCAGAGCCAAGAGTTGGTTAAAGAGACCACGGTAAATAGCAGGCAAGATGAGGGGGTTTCATACCTGCTTGTTGCCTCGTCCAACACCAGGATGGTCCCAGGGCGTAACATGGCCCGAGCGAGACAGAATAGCTGCTTCTGTCCCGCGGACAGATTCAGGGTGTCGACGTCGGCTTCCAAACCCCCATTCTTTTCAACCGGCTCCATTATCTGAACACATTGGAGCGCGGTTACAATGTCCTCATCCGAGGCACCGCCATAGGGATTGGCGTTGAGGCGTACGGAGCCTTTGAGAAGGAAAGGATGTTGCGGCACGGCAACGAGCCGGCTCCGGATCTCTTGTCTTGGGAGCGTGGTAATGTCCACCCCGTCCACGTAGATGGAACCCCCTTGCAGGTCGAGGAGGCGGAAAAGACTCATGATGAGGGACGTCTTTCCGCTGCCAGTCCTTCCGCAAATCCCAATCTTCTCGCCAGGCTTGATCGAGATGGAGACGTCCTTCAGGACGAGCTCCTCTGGGCTATTATTGGAGGAAAGTGAGGTTCCTGGTCAGCAAACGATGCCATAGTAATACCGGAAGACGGAATCCTACTTGTATGCAGCGGACAGATTCTTGAACTCCATTGCACCCGCTGAAGGCCACCCTGGGGGAGGTTGCTGGTCCTCCCCTGCCAGATCCTCTGGCACTGTCGTCTCAGTGAAGCTCTTGATGCGCGAGACGGAACCGATGTGTGTCTCGAGAGTCGTCCAAAAGGTGACCAGAAGCTTGATGTTTTGGCTGAATTGAATCACGTTGAGCAGCGCAAGGCCGACACCGCCGGCTGCCATGGTGCCACGAAGCTGAACCACCAGGACCATCAACATGACCGCGATGGCGGCGACGACGAGATCCAGGACCAGGGTGAGCCACCTCTGGACGGCGAACAACAGGTAGAACGGCCTCTGCGAGGTGTCCAAAAGCTTGTGGTTCCTGTCGTTCAGGGCATCCTGCCATCCGAAAGCGCGGATTGTGGCAAGACCGCTGAGCGACTCCTCAAAGAGGGAGTAAAGCGGGGCCTTGGTCTCGATGTCCATAAGACGGAGCTGTCTCGAGGTCCGTAGGTACACCATCTGGATGAGGTAAAGGGACACAAGAACAATAGGGAAGGATATCGCGGCGTAGATCGACCCGTAACCGATGAGTGCCATCTGCGCCAGGCAAAGCACAAATGCTAAGATAAGTAGGGTCAGATTCCGACTTCGATTCCCAATCAAGGTAGCGGACGTACTGGCAAAGGTATTGAGAGCTGCAGTGGGCAGCTCCATGTCAATCAGCTGAAGATCCTGGCTGAAACGGTTCAAGGTAACGCCGGAGTCAGTCTTAACGAAGAACGACATGGGCGCGCTGAGGACCGTGTTTAGGAGGGTGAAATGGAATTTTTCTCCCGACAGTGGCACCATGGTGATGATCATTTGCCTGGGGTTGTTAGAAGATGCTGGAGTATGTGAACCGAACCACGATGGGGACTCACCAACAACTGATAAACAAGCACACAATCGCGACACCACCAAGCATGGCGTAGATCCCGAGCCAGTATCCCAACCTTCCGTTGGGGTTGGACTCGTTGTATGCCGCCCACCACTGAATCCAGATCGCTGTGCCGTGGTGTTAGCGACCCATTGCCCCGGAGCCAGCAAGGGAGTGGAACGAATGGACCTACTTGGAAACGAGGTGCAAAAGATGAAGCCGACAATGGCCAGCACGAAGATGAGGGTTGCCCACCAGCCAACCGATTTGGCGTAGTAGAGATAGATCTGGACGTCACCTGTTCGGCGGCTTGTCCCGTCTTCTCCACCCTCCGGTCTTGGGCTCTCGGCTGATGATGTCAACGAAGCACTGGAGTCTGTGTCTGCAGGCTGGACAATCGCAATGTTGTCCTTCTCTTTCTCGAGGTGATCAATGTTCGCCACCGCATCGATTTCGGGGGCGTAAGTCCAATCGGCGCGAGGCAGCGATAATGAGGAAACATAGCCCCCTACGCTGTTGAGCTCGTCAAATGTCCCTTGGGCGTCGATCTCTCCCTTCGGGCTGACGCAAACGATGTGGTCTGAATAGGGGAGGCGTTTGACTGACAAAGGTGTAAGCGTGTGAACAAATCACGGGCATTTCGGGGTATGTTTTATCGTACCTGATGAGGATGCGAGGAGAACGGTAGACCGCATGTCCCGAAGAATTCCCCTTGTGCCCAAGAGATTGTGGAAAACCTGCTGCTCGGTCGAGTTGTCGAGCCCACTGAGCACGTCATCCAAGATGATGATTTCCCTTCGAGCGTAGACCGCACGAGCAAGTGACTAGAAGTGTTAGTGTCAACGAGGGTGAACTGAGGAGACCATGGAGATGCCTTACAATTCGCTGACTCTGCCCACCACTGAGGGCAATTCCTCCACTCCCAACACGCGAAGAGTCGCCCAGGGGCAGCTCACGAAAGTCGCGTCGCAAACAACAAGCGTGTACAACGCGAGCGTACCATCTCTTGTCGTACTCTTCGCACCCCACAATGGCATCTCGGACAGTTCCGTTCATGTGCCAAGGCTCCTGGGCGCAGTAGGCAATGCTCCTCGACCCAAGTCGCACTGATCCTTTTTCGCCGAGGGCCGGAACCTCGCCCAAAAGCGCCTGCAATAAAGTTGACTTGCCGCAGCCGACTGGACCGACAACAATGGTAAGATTTCGCCAGGGAACGCAAAGGTCGATGTTCTTGAGCAGGGGGTCCTTGTCGGAATCCCACCCGAAGGAACCGCGTTCGACTGTGATGGCGCCAGGGGCTGACTGATCAAGCTTTGGCTTCTCTGACGCCTCGTCCTTGCTCCCAAGGTCTGCCCGCTCATCTGAGACGAGAAACTGCTGGATGCGAACGAAGCTCCCCGCTGCTCCTAGGAAAGCAGCCAGTGCCATGACAAGCGAGGCGAGTGGCTCGGAGAGCAGGGCGAACAGCGACAGCGCCGTAAAGACCCGGGCCGTGTCCAAGGTCGTGTCAACGCTGTTACGGGCACGGACCGAAAAGACGGTAAATGTCAAGACCGGAGCGAAGACTTGGGTGAGGTAGGCTAGATGTCGATGAAAATCAGCCATTTGAAGCGGTATTAGGGGAAGCGACGCCTGTGACCTACCGAAGACCATGTTCCAGATGATCAACTTTCGAAACTTCTTTGAAATTTGCAGCTCATCTACTCGCAACTTTTGCAGACTGGTAAGAAGCGTGTCCTTCAAGCCGCACATCTTGACCCCCTTCATCGATGACAGCATGGCCGAGGTTGCCGAGATGCGCTTCTCAATTGCCTCAAGCCACATGGCCTGGCGAGACATGATGAAGTTCATGGCGAAGATAGACCCCAGCAAGGATACTAAGTCGTGATGGACCGCGTGAGAATCCATTTCATCTGAATCGCGTTGTGGGAGGAACTTACAGATGGAGACGGCGACAGGAACAGCGCAAGCAACGCCGAGCTGCCGTTCCAACAGGTAAATGGCGACGCCAACTTCGACTGCATTGCCCCAGATCTCATGCATCGTTTGCCAGCCCTGGACGATGCGCTCGATGTCGGCACTCATCAGTGTCATCGACGTGGCCGGGTCGATGTCTTTCAGGCTCAACGAGCCGGTTTTGCGGTAAATCATAGACACGAGGCCAGCGCGTACCATGGCAATGGTCCGGTAGGTTCGATGCTGGTACGCTCCCATTGTGACCTAGACTCCGATTTAGGGTCTTGTGCGGTGGAAACCGCGGCAACCGCGAGGAAGAGGGGGGATGAAGAGCTGACGTACTGCGATGCCGACATAGACCAAAAAGTAAGCCCCGACGAGGCCATAACCTCTTTGTGTCGTCTCATTGCTGATCTCCTCTTGGGACAACCTGATGGCGTGGTTGATGAGGAACGGTTGGCAGAAGGAGAGCGCCGTGAGACAGGCGCGAGGTGGAATGGTTTGGAGAACTGTCCGTTTCAGGACACCAAATGAGGTCCACTGCAGTGAATATGGCGACGGTTGATCGACTGTCTCACCAATGCAGATGTCAGGGGGGCCATGCTATAACCACGTGTGGGGATGTGGGGGCGTGTAACTGTTCCAGATTAACGGCCGATGATGATGAAAAATGACTGACCTGAACGCCACGATGTCTCAAACTGTTTGTACAAGTAGGCGGCCTTGAGATGCTTGTCGAGAACAAACAGGTCGTCAAGAGCGAGTTCACGCCCAAAGCCTAGGCGGAAAAGTGGGTTAAGCCACCAAAAGAAAGATCGGCTGTAGATGTTGCCCGTGGCCTCCGGTGGGTAAACCTGATACTCGGGGCGCAGCCAGCGACGTTTGCTAAGCGCCTCGAACACAAGCACGATGGACTTGACCACAACGGCAGCGATGGACACGCAAGCAACGGCGGTGCCAAGATCATCCCCAGCACGGAGCCATAATGTCCTTGCATGGGCAGTATCCAGCAAGACGCTGGCAAGCAAAAACGTGTTGAGGATGGAGGACGGGCGGACGGCTCTGGTATGCTCTGTGTACGAGAGCAGGCACAGCCCGACCGTGGAAAGGAGAGTGAGAGTCGCAGCAGCCGAAGTAGCCCTGGTACGATTAACCGATGATTTGGCCCAGAGGATCAGGGAGGCGAGCTGAAGGACCTCCAGAACGATCCAGGCGCACTGAGGTGCGTTCCTGTTAGTTGACGCCTAGAATCTTCAAGATCAACATGCTAGCAGGCAAGGCAGGGATTCTTACGATCTTGAGCGACGCCAAGCGGCTGCCATCTTGAACTTTCTTGACCCGCCTGAGCAGATACCAGATGCGTGGAGGGATCACTGCGAGCACGAGGCACACTGGCGCAAGTGTGAGGATCGTCTCCTCAAACAAGAGGGTGAAGTCGAAGCCGCCCCGACAGTTCCCGGCATGGGGGCCGAACGAGCCGTCGATCTGGGAGCACGAAAAGGGTGGTGATTGGCTCATGGTTACCAAGATCGAGCATGGAGATGTGCGCTGGCAGAGCCTTGCGGGGCGAGAGTCAAGGCAGGGGAAAGGGAAACGGGAAAACGAGAGCGAGAATAACGCGTCAACGGGTGGGGAGGCAGGTTTTGACCCAGGCCATCTGCAACACGACTTTCAGTCAATGGCGTGGTAAACAGCCGGCTCGCTTTTCATTGACCTTCCGGGCATGGACTCGGCGATCCGGAAGGGGGGTAGAGATGATGCTCCCGAGGAGGGACGTCGATGCTTCTTCCGCTTACCTTGGTGATTGACCGACGGAGGCACAGACGGTAACCAGCCCCCGGACACGATGACAACGCATAACAGCCAACGTGGTCCCAATGCTCCGTGACTGCAAATATTTGCTGCCCGGTTGTTGGATGAGGACTGGATCAATGCGACGCCAGGCAGGCTGGCTCAGGAAGAAGGCCCTGAATCCTGTTTGCCAGAGCGGTTCGGTTGGCTGCTGTCACTCAACGGCAGCAGTCGGGCAGCCGAGCCGTGCGGGCGAGGGCGGCAGAACTTGGCAGGGCGTCGATCTCGCGCCGTATGTGGTCAGCGGCGTGGTCTAGACACAGCTCAAGCTGCAGCCGTGACAGAGGGCATTCCCGTTCGGGCCCCCAAGGTGCCGCTCCCCCTGCACGCCGCGGATGGCTATATCCAACGTCGTGTCCGGTGGATTTTACCAGCTGTCGACGCCGTTGTTACCGAGCGCCCCGGGGCTAATTGGCCGGATCATCTACCGCCCTCCGGCCGCGGCCCTAGCTGATCGACAGTGCCACTACCCGTCGTGGGATGCCGGCTACTATGTTAGATGGCTGCTGCAGGGTGGCTGAGACCACCCCTGCATCCAAGACTGACGCCTTCGTTCTCTAGAGCCGGAATGCACGACATGCGGTCCGAAAACCGCGTCACTGTCGATCTCTGCGCCCAAACTGCCCGTCGTTTGACCGAAGTGTTATTGAGCCGGCCAGCACTCATCGCTGGAACCGCCAGAGCAAGATGCGTTTTGACACTCCCAAAAATAGTCGGGCAACTGCTGGCCGCCGTGTAGGCCTCGACAGATGTCACCATCGGGCGGCCTAGGTTGCTCAGGGGTGATTGCAGGCCCGAGGCCCAGGGCCCGTTTGCTCACCGAAGTTGACGCAAATTTTACTCCGCGCCTTTCTAAAGAGGGCGGAAGGTGGCGAGTTCGGAGGGAAAGAAGAAAAAAGAAGGGCCGGACAAGCAGGGCAACGGCGTTGATGCGCATGCTATTTACCTTATTAACAGGCCCGTGTTGCCGAGTCATCGCTTCCAACTTGGAGCTGGAATCATGGCTACTGATCGATCCCGAATCTCGAGGTACTTTGAGGGATCGACATTAGTCCTTGCTTAACGTCGTTTACCTGCCCCGAGTGTCCTTCCTGTGGCTGCATGCAGGCCACAACCAGTCGTGCAAAATACCACAATTCGTTTGTACCGTGTGTTGTTTGATTTCCCCCACCCCTTCAACAAATCCACCACGCCCAACGGGTCCCTCCTCCTCCTCACTTGCAGCTCCTTCCTTTCTCATCCCATTATCATACGTTTTATCCCGTCACCATCGGTCCGGCCTCGTATTATACTCGAGTCAAACATCATGGACTCCACCACCAACCCGAGCGGTGAGGAGGAGACGCGCGGAACCGACTGGATGTCTTGCGTCTTCCCTTCCTTCGGGCGCCGGCCCAAAGCAACCACCTCCAAAAAGGTCTCATCGGCTCGCGTGAGTTTCGACCGCGCAAACACCCTGGTGTCCTTGCTGGCCATCGATCCCGACGGACTGGGTGCTCTACTCCGTACCGCATGGGCGCTCCTCCTTGGATGCTACACGGGCCAAGACGACGTCAGCTTTGGATTCCGATTGATTGGTGATGGCCCCGGTTATTCGATCTCGACCCGCCTCCGCCTGGACGACTCAGCATCCGTTGCGCAGATGCTGTCTCACGCCAGATATTTGGCCAGGGACGCAAACCCGGCTTCTCGTTCCCAACCCGGTTCTCCCGACGCGGGCCGTCCCCCTGTGTTCGACACGGCAATTCTTATTTGGTTCTTTGAACAACTTTCTACCACGTTCCAGGTTCCGATACCCGTATGTATTGCTTTCATTTACGCTGTTGGGCTCAACACATCTCACTGTCTCTGATAAGACTGAACCCCTGAAACAACCCTAACCCTGTCATCTACACCAACTAACATGAGCGCAGCCACAACAAACTCTCCGGCTCTTGGCCAAACGCAGTGCCACCACGCTAAACCTGTTCCTAGAATGGGACAACAGTCGTCTCGGGATGTCACCTCAACAGGGGGCGCTGGTTGCCAGCACCCTTGGCGAGATCCTGTCGAGCCTCCTGTCATGCTCTGACGACGAACCGCTGGGTTCGTTGAGCACTCTGAGCCAGCCAAATCTGGATCAGGTTTGCAGGTGGAACGACGAGCATTCAATTCAGCCTGACGCGCGCTGCATCCACGATGTAATCGCGGACCAGGTGTTGTCGCGTCCCGACGCCGAGGCGGTTTGCGCGTGGGATGGCGCCCTCACATATCGCGAGTTGGATGCTATCGCTGCTGGCCTGGCAACTACGTTAATGGGATTTGGTGTCGGGCCCGAGGTTCTGGTACCGCTTTGCTTCGAGAAATCGGTTCGTGCCTTCGCCCCTCCGATGATGTTGCAGTTGGCTAACTGGATGTAACAGAAATGGACAATCGTCGCGATGCTTGCGGTCCTGAAAGCCGGTGGCGCGTTTGTGCCTCTTGACCCTTCTCATCCGATTGACAGGGTCCAAGTACTTTGTCACTCGGTCGGAGCAAAGCTCGTCTTGTGTTCGAGTCACCTCGTCGAGACGCTGGTTGGCGTCGTTGACCGGGTCCTGCCCATCGATGAAAGCACCACAACCGATGCACCAACGACCATGGCCACCAGTGCCACCACGTTCCCTGTCACTCCTGCAAATGCCGCATATGTGATCTTTACCTCTGGATCCACCGGAAAGCCCAAAGTAAGTACGAGTTGCTTTCACTGGGATGCTTATGCCACTCTTGCTCTCTGCCACAGTGCATCGATTTCTATCCCCAGCTCTAACCCCATTCCTCTCTCTGTTTCTATTCTAATGTCAGCACAGGGTACCGTGATCGAGCATCAGGCTTTCTGCTCCAGTGCCCGCGCACACGCTCCAGCGGTGCGGATGGATGGCACCTGCAGGGTGCTTCAGTTTGCGGCCCACACTTGGGACTCCAGTCTGATCGAGATACTCACGCCTCTGATGGTGGGAGCCTGCGTCTGTATCCCCAGCGAGCACGAGCGACTCAATGACCTAGCGGTTGCCATGAACCGCATGCGCGTCAACCATGCCATCCTGACTCCGTCATTCATCAACTTCCTCACGCCTGCCGCTGTTCCTGGGCTGCGCAGGCTCGTGCTCGCTGGTGAGGCCATGTCCCGCTCGCATGTCGCTACTTGGTCGCACATCGAGCTCGTCAACGGATACGGCCCATCCGAGTCCTCCGTCTCCGCCGTCGTGAACTCCACTGTCGGGCAGAGTACGGAGCCTAGAGATATCGGGTCCCCATGTGGCGTGAGAGTTTGGATTGTCGACCCAACCGACCACCATCGGCTGCTGCCTGTCGGGTGCGTTGGTGAAATGCTCCTCGAGGGTCCGAGTTTGTCTCGGGGATATCTGAACAACGCCGACCAGACTGCGGCAAGCTTCATTCCGGCACCATCGTGGGCAAACAGCGGCCATGCCCAACGCCGATTCTACAAAACTGGTGACTTGGCACGCTACGCTTCAGACACGGGCTCCCTCACCTACGTCGGGAGGAAAGACACCCAGATCAAGCTCCACGGTCAGCGAATCGAGCTCGGCGAGGTCGAGCACCACCTGGCTGTCGATGATGACGTGCGGAACGCCATGGTCCTGCTTCCCAAGACTGGGCCCTTGGCCAAGCGGTTGGTCGCCGTGCTGGCCCTGCCGGATTCCCGTCTCGCGCCACACTCATCTTCTGAGCCGGCCCAAAACCACACAGTGATGAAGTTGACCGAAAGCCGGGTCGGGACTGAGCCTCTCCTTCAACAGATTCGGGAGCGGTTGGGCCGACGCCTACCTCCTTACATGGTGCCATCAACGTGGCTGTGTGTCGAGGCAATTCCTATGTTGCCGTCACGAAAAATGGACCGGAAGACGGTCATGACCTGGGTGGAAAGCGTCATCGACGCCGAGACCTGCAGGGACATCCTCAAAGGCCACGCTACTTCCATGCCTGCGATTCCTTCTGATGATGATAAGCAACCCAAGCCTGCTGCCCTCTCCGTCATTGAAACCAAGCTCCGAGACATCTGGAGCCTGGTTTTGAACTTCGCCGCAGACGACATTCTCCCCGAAGGCCAGAGCTTCCTCGCTCTCGGTGGCGATTCCATCTCAGCCATGACGTGTGCTAGCCACGCTAAGAAAGCTGGCTTACAGACTTCAATGCAAGCGATTCTGAAGGCCAAGTCGTTGCGGCAGCTGGCTAGTGTCACCAAACAAGTTGCGGAGGCCATCGACGGCCAGCCAGATATTGCGAAGGAGACCGAGGTCGAGGCCATCGCCACCCCCTTCGACCTGACTCCGATCCAGCAATTGCATATGGCTGTCCGGGGTGATGCCAGTGACCAACATTTCAACCAGAGCTTTTGTCTGCGCCTTTATCGGCGAGTCGAACCGGCCGCTGTCCGGGAGGCCATTCGGAGCGCTGTGAGGCGCCACGCCATGCTCAGGTCTCGATTCGTGGAAGGGGAAGCAGGGCAGTGGCGGCAATTCGTCACCGCTGATGTGGACACCTCATACCGCTTCCGAGGGCAAACCATGCTCTCTCGTTCGGAAGCCGACGCTGGCATCGCCAGTGCCCAAGCGTGTCTCGACATTCGCGAAGGCCCTCTGCTTGCAGGAGAGCTGTTCACTGTCCAAGACAGTCCCGAGCAAATCCTGTTCATGACGGCACACCATCTTGTCGTTGATCTCGTGTCGTGGCGGGTCATCCTCGAGGAAATGGAAGAGCATTTGGCGGACCCTTCGGTTGTGGCGGCCTCCCACCAGTCGTTATCGTTCCGGAAGTGGGCAAGTCTTCAGACTGAACACGCCGTCACCATGCCCCTTGCAAAGGTCCTCCCTTCAGCGGATCAGGTTCCTGAGGCGCGGTTCGAATACTGGGACATGGACGCCCAACCGAATGTGTATGGAGATGTGGCCTGTGAAGGTTTTGAGCTCGACCTGGCGACAACGGCTGCGCTGCTTTCTGACTGCCATGCCCCTTTCCGCACCGAAACAGTGGACCTCCTCATCGCAGCGCTCATCTGGTCCTTCCAGGCCACCTTCCCGGACCGTGCCCCCCCTGCCGTCTTCAACGAGGGCCACGGCCGTGAACCGCCCAATGACCAAATCGACATCACACGCACTGTGGGATGGTTTACCTCGCTGGCCCCGATAGCACTGGCCTCGCCAACCACCTTTGCCGAGGCCGTGATTCAAACCAAAGACCTCCGCCAACGCATCCCCGGCAACGGCCGGCCGTACTTCGCTGCCCGGTTTCACACCTCTGAAGGCCGCGAGCGCTGGAGCATGTCCCACAAAGACATGGAGGTGTCCTTCAACTTCCTCGGCCGGTACCAGCAGCTCGAACGCGAGGGCGGCCTGTTCCAGCCAGCTGATGGCGCTCTTATGGCAGGCGAGGCCCATCCAGGCAGTCCGACTGCTGACTTTGGGGCTCCAACGCCGCGGTTTTCCTTGTTCGAGATCTCAGCCGTGATCGTGCAGGGTGTGTTGAGGTTCGGTTTTGCGTGGAACCGCAAGATGGGCCGCCAGCACGGGATCCATGTGTGGGTTTCCGCATGCCGTGGAGTCCTCATCGAGGCTGCCGCCACGTTGCCCAAGATCGCCTGCAGGATGACACTCGGTGACTTCAAGCTTCTACCCGAGCTCACCAACGAGGATCTTGAAACATTGGAGCAGACACACCTCTCTCGATGGACCGGAGGTCAAAGCTGGGAGGCCATCGAAGACATTTACCCCGCGTCACCCATTCAACAGGGACTGCTCCTGAGCCGAACCAAGCACGACAGCTTTTACGCTGTGCGCCGGGCCTTTTACGTCAACCCCCACAGCGACAGGGACACGGTTGTGAATGTCTCCCGCTTGGTGGACGCATGGAAGGAGGTTGTTCAGCACCATGCTCTGCTCCGGACCGTCTTTGTCGATGCCATCAGCCGGGCCAGGGCAGGAAGCTATGATCAAGTGGTGCTGCAGGACCTTGAACCCCCAATGACGGTGCGAGAGTGTGCTGGTGGAGAAGGCGAGATCCGAAGACTGGTCGACAACCTGCAGTCTACAGACTACCAGGACGAGGAACCCCAGCACCACTTGTCCATCCTCCACTCCGGCACGTGTGTGGTCGGTGTCCTCGAGATGAGCCACGCCATCATGGATGGCGCGTCAATGGACATCCTCTTGCGCGATCTGGGTCGGGCCTACGAAGGCTTGCTCTCGGCCGTTCCGAAGCCATTGTTTAGCCCCTTTGTAAACAGCCTCGAACAACGCAACGCCGACGAGGACATGGCCTTCTGGGCAGGCCATCTTGCGGGAGTGGAACCATGCCGCTTCCCCGTTCTCAACGATGGCGTGACCGTGTCAGACTCGGAGCGAGCGCTGCGCACACTCCGCCTTCATGTTCCGGGGCTTGCAGCACTGCAACGTTTCTGCAACGAGACGGGCTTCACCCTGCCCAATGCCTTTCACACCGCCTGGGCCCTGACCCTTGCATGCTACACAGGGACAGACGAAGTGTGTTTTGGGTATCTCGTTTCGGGACGTGACGCTGCGCTCGTTGACGGGTCCGAGGATGCGGTCGGCCCCTTCATCAACATGGCAACGCAGCGGGTGGGCCTCGACTCCGACGAGGAGAAACAACTCACCCTGCTGAAAGTCCTCGAGGCCGTCCAGCAGGACAACATCGAGTGCATGCCATATTCGCAGGCATCACTTGCCGAGGTGCAGCACGCACTCAACCTTCCTGGTGGGATGGCGCTGTTTGACACTTGCGTGTCCTACCGGCGTCGACCGCAGCGGCCCTTGAAAGACGAGGCATCCATCGTCTTCGAGGACTTTGGCCCGATTCACGACCCAACCGAGTATCCGATCTCGCTGAACATTGAGATGGACGACGACGAAGGCGCTATCATCGACCTGGACTACTGGACCGACGCGGTGGCCAGCCCACAGGCGAACCACATCGCGGCAACGTTCCTTCAGGTGCTGTCCAACCTTACCGAACACCCTAACAGCCCAATCTCGGAGTTGGACTTCGTCCACGCCACCAGCAAGGCGCAGATCTGGGCCTGGAATGCCCACATGCCACCCACCACGTCGGAGTGCGTGCATCGAATGGTGGAGCGCCAGGTTGCTTTGCGTCCAAAGGACCAGGCCATCCGGGGCTGGGACGCCGATTTTTCGTATGAGGATATGGACGGCCTGGCAAACCGTCTGGCTGTCCATCTGATCAGCTTTGGGGTTGGGCCCGAGACGCTTGTGCCGGTGTGCTTTGACAAATCCGCCTGGACGACGATCGCCATGCTCGCGGTTCTCAAGGCAGGGGGTGGCGTGGTGCCCCTTGACGCCACAAATCCTGCCGACGCGCTTGAGGGCAAAGTGGTGGATGCAGGGTCACATATCGTCGTGGCCTCGGCAGCCCGAGCGATGATGTTTGAGCCCATGGTGCCATACGTGATCGCCGTCGGGCCAGAGTCAGTCGCACAGCTTCCCCATGTGCAACTTGGCAATCGACAGCTCAAATCTGGTGTCGCCCCTGAGAACGCCGCCTTCGTCATGTTCACGTCCGGCAGCACCGGCAAGCCCAAGGGCGTGGTGCTTTGTCACGATGCTCTCGTTTCAAGCGCACTCGCACATGGCGCCGCCCTCGAGCTTGGCCCACAAAGTCGAGCTCTCCAGTTTGCAGCCCACACGTTCGACAATTCGCTCGAGGAGATGTTCACGACCCTGATACACGGCGGGTGCGTCTGCGTTCCCTCTGACGAGGACCGACTTGGTGACCTGCCTGGCGCGATTGACAGGCTCGATGCCAACTTCATGGACCTGACCCCGACGGTGGCAGCCCTCGTCCGGCCGGAACAGGTCCCGAAGATCAGGTCCATTGCGGTTGGCGGTGAGGCCATGACGCAAGAAGTCCTAGATATCTGGGCCGGTGCTGTTCCCGTCCACAATCAATACGGCCCGAGCGAGTGTTCCATCAACGCGGCGCATAAGCTCCACCTCACCAAAGACGGTGACACCCACAGCATCGGGACCAGTGTAGGGAGCGTGTCGTGGGTCGTGAACCCGGCCAACCACCACATCCTCGTCCCCATCGGATGTGTTGGCGAGTTGTTGATCGAGGGCCCCATTCTCGCACGGGGCTACCTCGGACGGCCCATCGAAACTGCCAAAGCCTTCATCGAAATGCCGACCTGGGCAGTGATGGACCCCCGCCACGGGGCCAGAGGCAGCCGGAGAATGTACAAAACCGGAGACCTCGTGCGATACAACTCGGACGGCTCGCTCGTCTACCTCGGCAGAAAGGACACGCAGGTCAAACTTCATGGGCAGCGCATCGAGCTTGGCGAACTGGAACACCATGTCAAGGCTGGCCTCCCGTCAGCTGCCCGGTCGTGTGTCGAACTCGTTACCGCCAGACAGAGCAAGGCATTGGCCATGTTCTTTTGCATGCCTCCGTTCGGAAGCGAAGAGGCGATTCGACTTCTCCCGATGACAGCAGACCTCCATTCGCTCTCTCAAACAGTGGTCGGAGCCATGGCCGCAAAGGTTGCAGCATTCATGCTCCCCAGTCTCATTTTCCCCGTGACAAGGATGCCAGTCACGTCGTCGGGAAAGCTGGACCGTCGCCGCTTGCGGTCCCTGGTTGAGGGCCTGGCCGAGAATGTCTCTGACTACCGGCTTGGAGCTGAGACAGCTGGTGGTCGGGCACCGGACACACCCGCAGAGAAGCAGCTCCAAGAGCTCTGGGCCTCTGTTCTCAATGTCGACGCCGATTCGATTGCGGCGGACGACAGCTTCTTCAGCCACGGTGGCGATTCGGTAGGAGCCATGCGCCTGGTGGCCGCGGCAAGGCGCGTGGGCGTCGCGCTTACAGTCGCCAACGTCTTCCAAGTTCCTCGACTTGCCGACATGGCCAAGGCCGCGACAATGCACGGCCCCGATCATGGCGGGAAGTCAGGAAACAGCTCGGCCAGCACCGTCGTGGAAGACGATCCTCTACCGGGACCCGTCGAGACATTCTCTTTGCTGGGGGAAAAGGGTGCCATGGCCCTCGACAAGTTACGACAGCACGCGGCCTCTATCTGCCAGGTTGGCGTGGCCTCCATCGAGGATATCTACCCCTGCACTCCTCTCCAAGCTGGCCTTGTGGCGGCCTCTCAACGACGGCCCGGGGCGTATGTCGCGGTCAGTGTTTACGAGCTGCCCGAAGGCATCGATCTGCCGCGCTTCAGGGCCGCGTGGCAGGAGGTTGTTGACTCGGAAGCCATCTTACGGACACGAGTCGTGTTCGTCGAGAACATTGGCTTCTTGCAGGTCGTCGTTCGAGGTGCGATCTCTTGGGCATCCATTGGAAGCACCGACGAGCTGTCAACGCTAGATCACAGACACTTGCCGCCACACGACGGCGGAATTCTGTCCCGGTACTCCATCATTAGCCAAAACAGCGGCCGGCCGACCTTCGCCTGGACCGCGCACCATGCCATCTACGACGGATGGAGCCTGCCGACGCTCTTGGAGCGAGTCGAGTCACGGTATCACCGCCCCCAAATCCCTCTCAGCTCAACACCACATTATTCCCGGTTCGTGGAGTATCTGTCCAGTCTCGATCCCTCCGCGTCGGACGCGTTCTGGACCTCGAAGCTCTCGAGGCCGGGCACCGTTCACTTCCCACAGCTCCCTCACCCTGGTTACCGTGTCAAGGCAACAAGCCAAGCCAGCCGGACAATGCATTTCACTCGGCCCAAAAACGCCGTCTTGGCCACGGCATCGTTTCTCCGCGCCGCCTGGGCCTTGGTGGTGTCCATCTACTCATCGTCCGACGACATCGTCTTTGGCGAAATCCTCAATGGACGCGATGTCCCGGTGGCCGGGATCGAGGACCTCATTGGGCCCACACTGGCCTCTGTCCCCCGGCGCATCCGCATTGACCGCGGCATGACAGTCAAGCAGATGTTGGCTGATGTGCATGCGCAGCTCAGCGATGTCTCACCGCACCAATTTTCAGGCTTGCAGCGCATCAGGGCTCTCAATCCCGCAGCAGCTGTGGCATGTGACTTCCAGAACCTGTTGGCTCTCGACATGGCGGACGAGGTATCTCAGGGGAGTTTGTGGGACAACATGAAGGGTGACGGCTCGGGCCAGGGGCCGGATTTCTTCAGCTACCCGCTCAATGTGACCTGCACCCTTGGACGGAACCACGATGGTGATGGGATTCAAGTGAACGCGATCTTTGATGACAAGGTGGTTCCGCGGTGGCAAGTTTCACGGATGTTGGGGCAGTTCGAGACTGTCCTGTCGCGACTCGCGGCCCCCGAGTGCCAGCGACAAAAGGTTGGGGCTGTTGACCTCCTCACACCGGACGACAAGGCCGCGGTGCGCGAGTGGAACCGAATTCCAGGCCCGCTGGTCGACAAGAGAGTGCACGACATGATTTCCGACACAATGGCGGCGCGAGGCAGTTTGGCCACTGCTGTTGTTGGCTGGGATGGGACTCTCAGCAACGGCGAGTTAGATGCGCTGTCATCGGCGCTGGCAGGTGAGCTTGTGGAAAAGGGTGTGGGCGCTGACGGCTGCAGATTTGTTCCATTTTGCTTTGAAAAGTCGACTTTTGCCGTTGTGGCCATGTTGGCCGTCCTCAAAGCTGGTGCTGCATTCGTGCCCCTGGATCCGGCGCATCCCGTTGCTCGGCTGAAGGAGATTGTGGGCGACTGTGCGAGCACTGTGGTGCTGTGCTCGCCAAAATACAAAGGTCTCTGCGGCGGCATCGTGAAGACCGTCTTGCCAGTGGATGGCGTCACGTTGGAAGAACTGAGGGCGGCGGGTACAATTTCAAGTCTGGGGTTTCCTGGTGCGTTGATGGGTTTGTTGACGTTGCCCCTGATGCAGTGTTGACAAACACTTCCTAACCCCTGAAATTGTGGGGCATCGCTGATTAACGCCAGCAGACTGCCAGCCAAGCGACGCAGCATATGCGATTTTTACCTCTGGGACAACAGGAAAGCCAAAGGGCACTATCAGTAAGATACTAATTCTCATTTCCGTCGTTTCGGCGCCTCTAAATCTCCGCATCCATCTCCACCTCCCCCTGCGTGATGCTCTCACCACGTCCGTGGTCTGACTCTGCGATGTTTGGCAGTCTCCCACACGGCCTTCTGCTCCGGCGCCGCCGCACATGGCCCCGCTATGCTCATGAACCCCCCCTTTCGCTTCCTGAACTTCGCCTCCTACACCTTCGACGCCTGCCTGGTCGAAATTCTGACGACGCTCATCACGGGAGGCACCGTCTGCGTGCCCCGTGAGGAGGATCGCACCAACGGCCGCATCGCCGCGGCCATGGAAGAGATGGGCGTCACCATGACCCTGTTGACCCCTTCATTTGCCCGCGTTGTCGACCCAGCCAGTGTCCCCACCCTCCAGACTTTGATCCTTGGCGGAGAGGCCATGGACCAGAGCCACCTCTCTACTTGGGCCGACAAGGTGAAGCTGGTCAACGCCTACGGACCCAGCGAGTGCGCCGTGGTGGCAACCGTGAATCCGCAGATGAGTCGCTCGTCCAACCCTGCGAACCTCGGACGCGGCCTCGGCCGTTGCTGGGTGGTGGACCCCCAAAACCACGACCGGCTCGCGCCTCTCGGCTCTGTCGGTGAGCTACTGGTCGAAGGTCCAACCCTGGCGACAGGCTACCTGAACAATGAGGAAAAGACGAGGGAGTCGTTCATCGAGAACCCCGGCTGGGCTGCAGACCCCGACCTCCGCTACCCCCACGTGCCCTCCCAGGATCCGCGCCGTCTGTACAAGACGGGTGACCTCGTCCGCGTGTACAACGACGTCACTGGGGAGATGGTTTACATGGGCCGCAAGGACGCGTCACAAGCCAAACTCAACGGCCAGCGACTGGAGCTTGACGAAATTTCTCACCACCTCGCCGCCGACACTGCCGTCCAGCATGCCGTTGTTGTCTTACCGAAGGCGGGGCCTTGTGCCAAGCGCTTGGTTGCCGTGGTGTCTCTCCAGGGGTCAACCAACGAACAGCGCGGAACCAACACGTTCAAACTGGCGGCTTCCACTGCATCACGGACTGCCGTGGGAGAGATTCAAATTCGTCTTAGGGACAAACTTCCAGAGTACATGGTTCCATCCACCTGGATCGTGCTCGAGGCAATCCCGTTGCTGCCATCCGGCAAGCTCGACCGCAAGAGCCTCGCTGGGTTTGTGAACACCCTGAACGAAGAGGCCATCGACAAGATCAACGCAGCCGATGCCACCAGCAAGCCTGGCGGTGAAGTGCGGGCCCCGGTCCACTTGTCTGTCGAGGACAGGCTCAAGTCCATCATTGGCCACGTGTTGAACATGAACCCGGGGAGAATCGGTCAGAATGTCTCGTTCTTGCACCTCGGGGGCGACAGCATCACCGCCATGCAGGTCATGGCCAAGGCTCGAGGCGAGGGAATTCACATTGCCGTTCAGCACGTCATCAACAGCCAATCCATCCACGACCTCGCTCTCAGGGCGACCGTTCCAGGGGAGCTGCAACAGCTGTCCAAAAACCGGTCTGCCAGCGAAGATTATCACGAATTCGACCTGGCCCCGATCCAACAGCTCTACTTCCAGTTCATGCACACGGGCAACCAAAAAGACGCAGCCGCCAGGTCACGCGGCCAATTCAACCAGAGCATGCTACTGCGGGTGACCAAAAGCATCAGTTCCAACGATCTTGGCCACGGTCTCCATGCCCTGGTCGACACCCATTCCATGCTCAAGGCACGTTTCCGACGCGACGCCACAGGAGGTTGGCGGCAGCGCATCACTTCGGACATCAACGGTTCATATCGATTCAAGATGCACACCGTTGGGACCGCCGCCCGCATGGAGAAGCGCATCCAAAACTCGCAGGGCGCTCTTGACATCGAGAATGGTCCTGTTCTGGCAGCAGATTGGTTCGCAGTCGGAAAGGAGAAACAAGGCACGTACCTCTTCATCACAATCCATCATCTCGTGGTCGATGTCGTCTCCTGGGGCATCCTGCTCCAAGACTTGGAGGACTTCCTGTCCACAAAGAGCATCCAGGCCACGCCATCCCTCTCCTTCCAGGCCTGGAGCCGAGGCCAGTCAGAACAGGCTCAGGCGGAGCAGAATGGTCCCCGGCTTCTCCCGCACCACGAAGCCGCCGATCCAGACCTTGAGTATTGGGGCATGGTCCACAAGCCAAATTTCCACGGCGATGCTGTCCTGGCTGGGAGCATCGATCTCGACAAGGACAGCACAAGGGCACTGCTGGGGCCTGAGTGCCATGCTCCGCTCCGGACAGAGGTGCTTGATGTCCTGCTGGCCGCTCTGCTTCTGTCATACCGCAGTGCATCATCAGGCCGTCGCGGTGTGCCAACCATCCACGTTGAAGGCCACGGACGAGAGCCGTGGGATACTTCGGCCGACCTCTCGCGGACGGTGGGATGGTTCACCACCCTTTCTCCCATCCATCTCCCAACTGAAGCCTCTTCCGGTGAGTTTGCCCATTAACTCACAACGCCAACGTATTCACTGACAAATTGTGTGCCTAGATGACGACGTCCTTGGTGCTCTCCGCTGGATTCGAGACTATCGAGCACGTTTGCCCGGCAAAGGCCAGCCGTACTTCGCCTATCAATGCCTCACATCTCGAGGCCGCGACGAGTATGGCCATCACTGGCCTGTTGAAGTGGCATTCAACTACCTCGGCCAGTTACAACAGCTCAGCCGGTCTGACGTCATCCTCCAGCCCGTTGATGACGGGGCTGGACAGGGTATCAACGCCTCATCCGACATCGGCAATGATGTTCCACGCCTGGCACTGATCGAGGTGTCCGCCATGGTCGTCGGAGGGCAAATGAAGCTCTCCTTTTCCTGCAACAAACACATGAAAAACCAGGAATCCCTTCGGCAATGGATCAGCGAGTGCGGTACAATCCTCAGGGAAGCTCCACGACGCTTCGCACTACACACGTCAGAGACAACACTGGGTCGTTTCCCACTGCTTCCGCTTTCCTACTACGGGCTGGAGAATCTTGAGCAGAGGCTGAGTGATGTCGGAATCCCTCTGGACGACGTTGAGGACGTCTACCCGTGCTCGCCCATGCAGCGCGGCCTGCTGCTCAGCCAGATCCGAAACCCCAACAAGTACGGCTACCGAGCCATTTTCCGTGTCAACTCGGCGGGCCCCAACGTCGTTAACCTCGAGCGCTTGTCAAATGCGTGGCAAGTCACGGTTCGCCGCCACTCGGCTCTGAGAACGATTTTTGTCGACACGGTGGGCGACGAGTGTTTGATGGACCAAGTCATTCTCCGCAGGTTCACTGGTCGGATCCAGATCATCGACTGCGACGGCGAACAAGACGCGTTGCGAACTCTTCAAGTCATCGACCGCATCGACTACAATGAGAAGAAACCTCCACATCGCCTTTCAATCTGCAGGACAACCCAAGGCAGCGTGCTTTGCTCGCTCGAGGTCAGCCACGCCATCTGCGATGGGTCGTCAGTCCCGATCCTCCTGGACGACCTCGCCGATGCCTATGGGAACGATACGGTCACCAGGCCCGCGCCGTTGCATCGCGACTATGTCGTCCACACGCAGTCACAGTCGCCGACCAAGAGCTCCCGCTACTGGAAGGAGTACTTGAACGGGGCAGAGCCGTGCCTCTTCCCCTCGCTCACCGATGGAGAAGAAGACCGCGAGCCCTCACTCAGCTCGCATGCCATCACTCTCAACAACCTGGCGAACATCAGCGAGTATTGCATGCGGTCAGGCATCACGCTCTCCACATTGCTGCAGTTCGTCTGGGCACTGGTCGTCCGGTCGTACACTGGCTCGGATGAAGTCGTGTTCGGCTACCTGGCATCCGGTCGGGACATTCCCGTCGACAACATGGACAACGCCGTGGGCGTCTTCATCAACATGCTCGTCTGCCGTCTGCAGCTTCCTCCCGACACCGAAGTCGGCGACGCTCTCGATACCATGAAGGCGGACCTGGCGAATGCCATGAACCACCAGAGCTGCTCACTTGCTGAGATCCAACACGAGCTTCAGCTGCCTGGCGCCACCCTTTTCAACACGGCATTCACGTACCAGAAGCGTTCTGGGAACCGCACCTCTCCCAACACTGCCCTTCGATTCGATGTGGTGAGCGCCGAGGATCCAAGCGAGTATGCTGTCGCTGTCAACGTCGAGGCAACCGACCATGCGGTCGAAGTTCACTTCGGCTACTGGAGGAACATCGTCTCGGATGAACAGATTTCCAACATCGCCGATACCTTTGCGCAAGCGTTGAGCGACCTCATTGCCGATGGGACTGATGACCGCACAGTGGGGGAACTGCGGCTTGTCGGCCCTGCGGCCATTGATAAGATCCGTTCCTGGAACGCCTTGGAGCTCCCTCGTGTCGAGAAGTGTGTGCACGACCTGATCGAGCAGCATTCATTGCGGCTTCCGGCTTCCACGGCTGTCTGTGGCTGGGATGCATCGTTTACCTACCTTGAGTTGGACAGGGCCGCAACCACGCTGGCTCGCCACCTGGTGACCGTTGGTGGTGTTGTCCCCGAGACCTTCGTCCCTCTGTGTTTTGAGAAGTCGGCGTGGACTGTCGTCGCGCAGCTTGCGGTTCTGAAGGCAGGCGGTGCCTTTGTCAATCTTGATCCCAGTCATCCCGATGCTCGCCTCAGAGATCTCATCGATGAGGTCGACGCCAACATGGTTCTCTGCTCGGCAACAAACAAGACCAAGATGGAGACCATCGCGGCGAGGGTCTTTGTTGTCAACGAGGAATCGATCTCGGTTCTCCGCACGGCCTTGACCGCATACCCTAGCATGGCACCGCGGCTCACGTTCACCGTCAAGCCGTCCCACCCCGCCTACATCATCTTCACTTCCGGGACGACAGGCAAGCCCAAGGGCACAGTCATTGAACACGCCGCCTTCTCCACAAGTGGTCTGGCCCATGCCGAGGCCATGTTCATGCGGCCAGACTCTCGTGTCCTGCAATTCGCCTCGTACACATTCGACGCGTCCATCATGGAGACCCTCTCCTGCTTGTTGGTTGGCGGCTGCGTCTGCGTGCCCTCCGATGAGCAAAGGATGAACGACATTGCCGCCGTGATCCGAGACATGGGGGTGACCTGGACGCTTCTCACGCCCTCTGTGGCAAGCACCCTCAAACCCGAGAGCGTTCCCTCCCTCAAGACCCTCGTCACAGGTGGAGAGGCCATGGCGGCTGGCCATGTCGCGCGATGGGGCACGCAATGTGCCTTGGTCAATGCCTATGGCCCGACCGAATGCTCTGTGGTTGCGACTACGAGCACAAAGGTTGATGAGTCTCTCCGGGTGTGCAACGCCGACCGGTCGAACATTGGCACTGCGGTAGGGGGCCGTGTCTGGGTCACCGACTCGCAGAACCCCGATCACCTGGTGCCTGTCGGGGCTGTTGGAGAACTGGTCGTCGAGGGCTTCCTGGTGGCCCGCGGATACCTCAACAACAAGGAGCAAACCGACAGGGCCTTCATCCAGTCGCCGGAATGGACGCGGGACTCCGCATTCCCAGAGTCGATGTGGCGACACCAGGACCGCATGTATCGCACAGGCGACCTCGTCCGTTACAACTCTGACGGATCCATCGCCTACATAGCACGGAAGGACACGCAGGTCAAGCTGAACGGCAGGCGGATCGAGCTGGGCGAGATCGAGTTCCATTGTCGCGCCGGGCTACCTGACGGCGCTCAAGCCGTCCTGGAAGTGGTCTCGTCCCGAAATAGTACCAAGTCCCTGGCAGTTTTCTTCAGCCTGGCAACCGACGAGAGCCCGCAGGCGAACTTCTCCTTGATTCCTCTGAAGGAGTCGCTCCGCAAGCCGGCCATTGACTTGGAGTCGCACCTCTCCCGCCATCTCCCGGCCTACATGCTCCCGCAGCTCTTCGTCCCGGTCTCCACGATGCCGTGGACCAGCGCAGGCAAGCTCGATCGGAAACGTCTCCGCCAAGCCCTCGACGAGGCGAATCGACAGACCATCACTGGTTACCGCCTCTCCGCTGCAGCTTCCATTCGACGGGGACCAACAAGCAAGACGGAAAGCAAACTTCAGCGGCTTTGGGAGAGTGTCCTCGGGCTTGCCGCCGGCTCTGTCAGCGTTGGCGACTCTTTCTTCCGCCTGGGCGGCGACTCCCTGACTGCCATGCGGCTTGTCGGGGCCGCACGCGCTCACAAGATCGCCTTGACGGTGCTGGATGTCTTTGCGAAGCCCATCCTGTCGGACATGGCACGAGCTTGTCGCGGTGAGGTCGCTTCGGCCTTGGTCTCATCCAAGCTAAAGCCCTTCGAGCTGGTGCCGTGTCCCGAAGGCCAGCTCGAGGGTCTCCTGCGAGAGATCTCTGTTCAATGCCAGCTTTCCCGGGATCAGATCCGAGATGTGTACCCATGCAGCCCCCTGCAAGAGGGCTTGGTCACCCTGGCGAGCAAGCAGGCTGGTGCCTACGTGGCTGTCAACACGTTGAAACTGCCAGCGCAGGTCGACTTGGACCGCTTCAAGGCAGCCTGGCAGCGGGTTGTCGACGAAACCGATATCCTACGCACTCGGATTGTCCACACGGCTGCCTTCGGGTTCCTTCAGGTCGTCGCTGCACCGGAACCGATCCACTGGTATCAGGAGTCTGTGTTGGCAGAGGCTGTGACGAAGGGACAAGCGTTGGGGTTGCAGGGTGGTGGCGCGCTGACCAGATACTCGGTCACCGAGGAGTCTGACGACGGCCATGACAGCCGTCTCTTCGTCTGGGCCATCCACCACGCACTCTATGATGGTTGGAGTCTTCGCCTTATTGCGAAGCGAGCCCAGGAGGTTTACACCAGCTTCCCGGCGATTGCCAACAACGCGCTGGCCCCTACCCCTTTCGCAAACTTCATCCACTACCTAAAGCAGAGGGACCTCGTTGCCTCGGAGAGATTCTGGCAGGAGTCGCTGAGTGGTGCCGCCACCTCGGTCACTCATTTCCCGCCACTGCCCTCGACACTTATGGCCCAGAACAACCGCCCGGCTTTCCTCGACGAGACCCGCAAGGTAAAAGTCCAGCGCAGCAACCTCCTCGTTGACGTCACCGTCCCGACGCTTGTCCGAGCCGCCTGGGCCATCGTCCTCGCGGCTTACACGGGGATGGATGATGTCGTTTTTGGGGAAACGCTAGCGGGTCGCAACGTGGACGTTGCCGGGGTGGGAGAGATATCCGGCCCAACTTTCACCACTGTCCCGACTCGGGTTCGCCTCGACCATGGCATGCGGCTTGGTCGGTTCCTGCGGGACATCCATTCCATGGCCAGCCAGCTGGTTCCGCACCAACACCTGGGACTGCAGCACATCAAGAGGCTGGATCCCGACTGCGCAGGAGCCTGTGAATTCCAGAATCTCCTTGTCATCCAGATGGCAAATTCGCCCACTTCCGTCAGAGAACACAGCAACGCTGAACGGCAAGCGCACGACCTCGACTGGGAGTTCCAAGGAGGTTCCTCTGCAGACAGCTTCTTCACACACCCACTGGTTGTGGAATGCACCATCGTCGACGCTGCTGTCGAAGCCACTTTTCATTACAACACCAAGGTTCTCTCATCATGGCATACAAAGCGCCTGGTCCAGCAATTCGAAGCCGTTTTCACTCAACTCGTCGACAAATCCGGGGACCCCGAATTCCCCGTTGGCGGCATTCACCTCATCAGCCATGAGGACCAGGCCCTGCTTGGCAGATGGAACCGCAAGACCCCGTCCAAAGTCGACTCCTGTATCCATCAACTGTTCCAGGAGCAGGCCTCCTTGGCTCCCCAACGCTGTGCAATCGATGCGTGGGATGCCACCTTGACGTACAGCCAACTCGACGAGTACGCATCCAGTCTGGCCCTCCACCTGACAGATCTTGGCGTCAAACCAGAGGTCCTCGTGCCGGTCTGTCTCGAACGATCGGCTTGGTCCGTCGTCATCCTGATGGGCATCCTCATGGCTGGTGGTGCATTCGTTCCGCTTGACCCAGCGCAGCCTTCGGCCCGGCACCGAGTTATCCTGGAATCTGTCAAGGCGGACCTCATCATCTGCAGTCCCGAGCTCGCGTCTCACGTTGCCAACATGGCGAACCAAGTCCTCGCCATCGACGATGGTATTATCCGCAACCTTCTCTCGCCGTCTCACACCAAACTTCTTCCTCTTCCCGTCAGACCAGCAGACACGGCGTACGTCCTCTTCACCTCCGGCAGCACTGGGCGTCCCAAGGGCGTCGTGGTCGCCCACCGTGACTTTTGCAGCAGCTCCCGCGCGTACACCGACGCCACCCACATGGGTTCGTCCTCCAGGGTCTTCCATTTCGCCTCGCTGACCTTCGACGCCGCGCTCTTGGAGGTCCTCAGTCCCCTCACCCTTGGCGCCTGTGTGTGCGTACCAACCGCACACGACCGCCTCCACAACCTGGGTGATTCGATGACCCGCCTTCGTGCCACCTGGTCGTTCCTCACTCCGTCGGTCGCCAACATGCTCGATCCCAACAGCGTCCCGACACTCAAGACCCTCGTCTGTGGTGGCGAGGCCATGCTCACCGAGACCGTTTCCAGGTGGGCCGACCGCGTCGAGCTGATGAATGGCTACGGTCCCACGGAGACCTGTGTTTTTGCCGTTATCAACCCGCTGGTGTCGGCCGAGAAGAATCCTGCCGTCATTGGCCACGGGACCGCGGCATCACGCCTGTGGATCGTCGAACCGAGAGAGGACTGCAACGACCGACTTGCGCCGGTAGGGGCTGTCGGCGAGCTCGCCATCAGCGGACCCCTTTTGACCCGTGGCTACCTCAATGAACCCGAAAAGACAGCCCAGGCCTTCATCGACAACCCCGGCTGGGCGAGGAAGGGCGTCCTCACGGGCGCCGCACCTCCCACACGCATCTACCGCACCGGAGATCTGGTGCGGTACAGATCCGATGGCACACTCGAGTTTATCGGTCGCAGGGATGGCCAAGTCAAGGTGAATGGTCAGCGGATCGAGCTGGGCGAGATCGAGAGCCGGCTGTCGGCTGACCGGCATGTTGGCCTTGCGCTCGTCCTGCAGCCAAAGAGTGGGCCTGGGAAGAAGAAGTTGGTTGCCATTCTCACATTGGCCAGCACATCCTCGGTTGGCGAGGCAGCAGAAGCTGCTGAATCTGCCGCCGCCGGTCGTGACAATTGTGAGCCGCTGGATGGTTCACCGGACCAGCTGGTCCAAGCCCGCTCCGAGATGACCAACATTCAGGGTCGTCTCAGAGACACCCTACCCGAACACATGGTTCCCACCGTTTGGATCGCTCTTGGGGCAATGCCAGTGATGGTGTCAGGCAAACTCGACCGCCGGAGAGTGGCCAGTTGGGTCGAGAGTCTGGATGATTCGATCTACGAGAGGGTCACAGGAGGTGGCGATCGCAGTTCAGGAGAAGACAATGATCGCGACGGCCAAGTTGAAGGTCTTGTGAAGACATTGAGGGAGATTTGGGCAAGGGAACTGAACTTGCCCGTGGAACGCATCAAACTCAACAAACCATTCCTCGCCCTTGGTAGGTCTATTCTTCTGACCCATAACTCGCCCAATCACTAACCAGGACAAACAGGAGGAGACAGCATCAGGGCGATGGGGGTCATCTCGCGAGCCCGCAACGCCAGCATCAGGGTGACGATCCAAGACATTCTCCGGTCCAAGTCCGTTGTCCATCTTGCTCAGCTCGCCCAGCCGCCTCCCCCATCCACGGTTCCCGGAACACAGACCGCGGCAGAGACCCAACAGCCATTTGCACTCTCTCCCATTCAGGTCATGTACCTGACATCGTCCACTGACCACCATGGCGACGCCCGTTTCAACCAAAGCATCACCCTGGAGATTCCCCAACGCGCCCCTGTCAACACCATCAAGCAAGCCATCGATTCGCTCGTCACACGTCATGGGATGCTGCGTGCGCGCTTTTCCAAGAAGCAGGATGGTAGCTGGGAGCAACGAATCACAAAGGCATGTATTCCCTAATTCCTTCGTTGCTGGGAGCTTGTAGGCTGACCCAAAATTGCAGATGGGCCCGTCAGTGTACCAGTTCACCGAACATCGTCTGCAATCCCAGGACGAAACGGCACCCATCATTGCAGCAGCACAATCCGGTCTCCGCATCGACCATGGCCCCGTGTTCCGAGCTGACCTGTTTGACCTGGCCGACCACGAACATGCCCTTCTCTCCCTCGTTGCCCACCATCTCTGCATCGACATGGTTTCCTGGCGCATCATCATCCAGGATCTGACCCAGCTGCTCACGACCGGTTCCTTGGGCACCGAACTGCCCCTGTCATTCCAGTCCTGGTGTTCCCTTCAGTCGGCCTACGACAGAAGCGCCGATATCGAACAACTCCTGCCGTTCAAAGAGACTGCGACCGACTTGGCCTATTGGGGCGTCCAGGGGCCATCCACTTACGGCAGGACCCAGACCGAGACTTTCACATTGTGCGAGCAGACAACAATGCTTGTGCTTGGGGACTGTCACAGGGCCCTGCGTTCCGAGCCCATCGAACTCTTCCTCGCTGCCGTCGCCCACTCCTTTGCAACTGCATTCCCCGACAGACATACACCGACCATCCATCTCGAGAGTCACGGGCGTGAATCTCTGGAGGGCTCCAACGTTGACTTGTCTCAGACAGTGGGGTGGTTTACCACGATTTGCCCGCTTGTTGTCCCTGTCAGCGCGGACGTGCTCGGGACGCTTCGACGGACAAAGGACACCAGGCGCAACATCAAGGAGCACGGCAGGCCTTATTTCGCCCACAAATACCTCCGAGGTGTGGATGACACGGAGTGGCTCCCAATGGAGATCCTCTTCAATTACCTGGGAGGTGGCGTGGGAGCGCGTCCTGGCGAGCAGGCCGATGCTGTGATCCGGGAGGTCGACCTCAATGTCGACGGCCTGTCCATGGTCGCCGACGTTGGACCCGAGACAAGGAGGCTGGCTTTGTTTGAGATCTCCGCAATCGTCGTCGACAACAAGCTGCAGTTCAGTTTCGTCTACGACAGCAGTATCTCTCGATCAGGTGACATCCGCATGTGGATTGATACCTGCAGAGCAACCCTCGAGGCGACGGCTCGCACTCTCCCGCACCGCCCTGCCGAGCCGACCCTGAGCGACTACCCATTGCTCCCAATCACTTACGATGGACTGCGCACGCTCACCAAGGTGACTTTGCCTCGGGTTGGCATCGACCTTACATCCTCCTTCGCTCAGGTAGAGGACATCTACCCGTGCACGCCGGTCCAAGAGGGCATGCTGATCAGCCAACTGCGGAATCCGACTGCCTACATGTTCCACGCTGTCTACGACATCAAACACCACAATCCCAGCCATCGCCTGGACGCAGAGAGGCTCGCACTGGCGTGGCAGAGAGTGGTCGATCGCCATGCCGCCCTCAGGACCATCTTCATTGAGAGTGTCCGGCGTGGCGCAGTCTTTGACCAGGTTGTCCTCCACAAGCCCGATTCGGCCACCATGGTACTCAGGCACCGTGACGCAGAAGCTATGGACAAACTCAGCCGCGTCCACTTCCAAGTCAAGAAGCCACAGCTCTCGCACCAGCTCACCATCTGCGCGACAGACACTGGGAGAGTGCTCATGAAACTTGAGGTGAATCATGCCGCGTTGGACGGCGGCTCGCTCGCAATCATTCTCGGCGAACTCGCATCGGGATACATGGGCAATCTTCGAGACACACCAGGACCACTCTTCAGCAACTACGTCCAGTACCTCCGCGCCCTCCCTGGTGGCAAGGACATTGAGCACTGGAAGCAATACCTCGGGGGCGTCGAACCATCCTACTTCCCAACTTCACAGTCCAGCACCACGACTCTTGTGGACGACGCCAGACGAACTCAACGCTCCACGGCTCTCCACTTTGGCCGCTTCCCCGAGCTGAGGCAGCTCTCAGAACGCACACATTCCACACTCGCCAGCATCATGCATGCCGCGTGGGCCTTGGTGCTGCGCAAGTACACTGGGCGTGACGACGTCTGCTTTGGGTATCTGATGGCAGGCCGTGACGTTCCCGTTGAGAACATCGGCGGCACAGTTGGCCCTCTGATTAACATGCTCTGCTGCCGCTTGCAGATTTCCAAGTCGTGGACCCTCCACGAGGTGGTTCGCACCGCTCAAGACCACCATCTCCAGAGCATCCCGCACCAGCATTGTTCCCTCGCCCAGGTCCAGCACGAGCTTGGCTTGGCAGGGAAGCCATTGTACAACACTTCGATTTCGACGCAGAATCACCAACAACAAGATGGTGGAGAGACTCTCTCATTCGAAATGGAAGCCGCGCATGATCCCAGCGAGGTGAGTGATTCTGGCAACTCAAACACGATGTCCCTGTTTGCTAATCGTGATGATCCAAAGTACGCCATCACTGTCAACATCGAAACCTCGAGAGCAGGTGAGGGTGTCGTGTTCCGATATTGGTCGGACCAAGTCAGCGATCACCAGGCCCAAGAGGCAACCAAGTTCATGGCTTGGGTCTTGGAGGCCCTTATCGACCAGCCAACGCAGTCCGTGGAGGAACTCGACTCTACATCCAACAGAAAACTGTCAGGCGCCGTTGAACGAGACGTGGCCATCGAGAGCCCACATCCCCCGTCGCATTCCGATACGCCAAACACTTCAGGGTCCTCCATCAGGACTTCCTCCGAAGCCTCCTGGCGAACACCAGCAAGTGGGCCCACCGTCCAAACTCCCCTCGAACAGACACTCCTTGCGCTATGGAGCGGTCTGCTAGGCCTTCCGGAGGACTCCATCAGCCCGGAGGACAGCTTCTTTGACCTCGGAGGCGACAGCATTACGGCAATGAAACTGGCGGGCGAGGCTCGGGACTGCGGCCTTCCCCTGACCGTGGCGGATGTCTTCCGCAAACCGTCCTTCGGCGAGATGGCTGCCAATGTCCGCGCTGCTGTGGACGTGAACAGCGTGGTAAACAAATCCAACGACAGCACCGGAGCCAGCACCCCGCAGTCCACCAAGAGCGACCTCTACGAGCGGTTCTCCCTCCTTGCGGCGTCCAACGTTGATGCGTTCCTTCAGACGAGCATCGTTCCCCATGTCTGCGTCTTCAGAGGTGGGATTTCAGACGTTCTTCCAGCAACTGACTTCCAATCCCTCTCCGTCGCCGGCGCTCTCCTCGAGTCCCGATGGATGCTCAACTACTTCTGCCTGGACGGCGACGGGCCTCTGAATGTCGTGCAAATTAAGCGCGCATGCTTCCGAGTCGTGCAAGCCCTTGACATCCTGCGAACTGTCTTTGTGCCCTCGGGAGGCCGCTTCCTCCAAGTCGTCCTGCGCACCCTCCGGCCCGCCTTCCACGTCGTCGAGACAGATTTGCCCCTGGATGAGTATCCAGTGGGAGAAGACGGCAACGAGCCTCAGCTGGGAGAGCCCTTTGTGGAGTTCACCGTGGTCAAACACCGATCGACTCTTCAACATCGACTCTTGCTCCGCATCTCACATGCCCAGTACGACGGCGTGTGCTTCCCCAAGATTCTGGATGCTCTCCAAGCGGCATACCGGGGGGAGATGGTTCCTCGGCCGCCGTCGTTTGCCAATTACCTGCGTGCCTCCGCCGGGTCGCTGACCTCGGAGCACTATCAACATTGGAAAAAGCTTCTTGCCGGCTCGTCCATGACAGAGGTGGTGCGCCGCCAAGGGCCAAACTATCACGGCCACGCGACTGGGGCGGCCACCGCGTGCCTCAAGAAGACTGTTCACCTGCCGCCAGTCGACTCTGGACACATCACCACCGCCACCGTCGTCAAAGCCGCGTGGGCATATGTGCTGGCGCAGGTTTCCTCCAAAGACGATGTCGTGTTCGGTCACACCATCAGCGGCCGCAACGCCGAGGTAGATGGCATCGGCAACATGATCGGGCCCTGCCTCAACCTGGTTCCCGTCCGCGTTCAGTTCGGAAGTGGACGGGGCTGCACAGTCAAGGAACTCCTGCGCCAAGTCCAGGACCAGCAAGTTTCCAACATGTCGCACGAGGTCCTCGGCTTCCGCGAGATCATCCGGCACTGCACCAACTGGCCACGCTGGACCTACTTCACTTCAACCGTCCAGCATCAAAACATGGAGCAACGAGGCTCCGTTCGCCTCGGCGACGCCGAGTATCGAGTTGGGTGCGCATCAGCGGCGCAAGAAGACTTCTCCGACCTGTCGGTACTCTCGCAACCCCTCGAGGAGGACGGTGCGTACGAGATCAGTCTCAGCTTCACCGATGGCGGAGCGATCCCACACGACTTCGCGGATCGTCTGCTCGGCATGTTGTGTGATGCTGCCCGCCTGTTCGCGGCGGAACCCAACACAACCCTGCCCTCTGCGACCGAACTCCGCAGCCGACCGCGGCAGATCCCCTTTGAAGAGATCGAGGACATCAGCAATGACCACGCTCTTGAGATCTCCTCCAGCCTCAAGCATCTCTCGCCAGAACAACTGGTCGAGCTTTCCACTCTCGTCAGCACCGCCTGGCTCGAGGCTCTCGGCCTCTCAGACGAACAGGACTCAACAGCCGAGCCCAAAGACGCAAACACAGGGACCGTCACAATCGACCTGGATACGTCCTTCTTCTCTCTTGGCGGCGACATAACCGGTCTCACACAACTGGTCTGGCTACTCGACCAGCGCGGGTTCACCGCACCGCCGCGTCTCGAAGAACTCATCGAGAATCATACCATTCGGGGCCACATGGCCCTTTTGGCGAGGGGGATTCCCCCGCCTGCTCCCGCGGCGGCTCCTGATGAGAGCGAAGCTGGGGAGCTGAAAAAGGCGGCGACTTTCCCGATGGTCGGGGAGTCATCGCAGAAAAAGTTGGCGAAGGCGCTGGGGTTGGTGAGGAGGAGGCTTGGGAAGAAGAAGGCGGCGGGTGTTGTCGCGGTTGCGTAAAAGGGGCGATGGATTTCGTTTCTTTTCTTCCTTTTCTTTCGGATTTTTTTCAAGGGTGTTTGGGTCAGGATATGGCGTTGATTGTCATTTTTCCCTGGTCGTGTCCTTCTCCTACGTATCGTTTCTGACCGGATTCTGAATTATTTCCTTGCGTCTCTCTATTTACCGCTAGTTTGTTCCTCGTTGTTTACTTGAGTCAATGGCAAGTACGTTTGACTGGACAGAAAACGCATAGCGAGTCATGTAATTGCTTGTGCGTCAGCAAAAAATCCTCTCGCTTCTCACGGGAAGTCGCTCCACTTGCTCCACCATCAACCTCATCGTCCTCCACAAACCACTCTAGCCTCGTTCTGGGCTCCATCAACTAATTTCGGCTGCTACAAAGAAACAACAGCCAAGGAAGGCGGGTGGTCGAGTGGGATCAGTCTCTGTGTGGTTTCTTCCACCAAGAAGGTCCCCCGTTCGACTCACCCTCCGACCACGGCCAGCACTCCCTCCCACACCCTACGATGAATGCCAACATTCAATACATCTTCCGTAGTATAGTGGTCAGTATGTGAGCTTGTCATCCAAGTCGACATCGCTCGAGACC
>FTEL01003957.1_pt1 | contig 49481 bp, 71 predicted proteins | sample 1658911 | NCBI WGS metagenome assembly FTEL01 (sample SAMEA3914869, study PRJEB12502) | metagenome | biome: forest; material: soil | place: USA | collected 2012-03-12 | depth 0.1 m
CCCTCACCTCCCTCACCTCCACCACGACCCCCCTCACCGCCTACTCCCTAACCGACCCGGTTCCCTCCTCGCGGGGCGACGGCTGTACCCTGACGAGCATCTTTTCCCCGCGCTGGCAGTTCAGCGATTTCGAGATTGTCGACGGGGAGGTAAGGTTTGAGGTGATTCTCACGGCGCAGGATCGGGGGTTCCAGTACCCGATTCCGATTTATCAGGGGGAGAAGGTCAAGGGGAGGGAGGCGTGGTGGGAGTGCGTGGTGGGGGCGGATGGAGGGAATGGGTTGCCGTTGTGGCCGGAGAAGTGTGTTTTTGGGTGGGAGAAGGAGGGAGGGAAATTGGGGGTGGAGGCGGAGTGGGAGTGTAGGGATTTGGATGGGGGGCATCCGTGAGTTTTTTCTCTTTTCTCTTTTCTCTTTCTTTTTTTTCGTTTTCTCTCTTTTTTGTCTTTTGTTTTCTCCCCCCCCCCTTTTTTTTTCTTTCTTCTGTTTTCTTCTTTTCCCTTTCTTTTTTCTGCTGTTTTGTCTTTTCTTCTTCTTTTCCCTTCTTTTGATAGGTTGTAAAAAGGGGCGTGTGTTGGGTTGAGTCCACGGAGGGTGCATGGGAAAGATGGCGGCTGACAGCAAGCAGGATCAAGTTCACTGGCGTCACCACCACAACCGTCAACAGCACAATTACCTGCGAGACGGTCGACGGCGAGTCGCGGTGTGCCACCGAGGATCCGGGGTATACGTGGACGGCAGCCATCGACAATGTGAAGTGGGGAGCGTAGGGGGCTTTCTTTGGCGGAGATGTTTCAGGGGCAGAGGAAACAACAAACCCCCCTGAAAGCGAGGCGAGAAATTAGGGATGTGAGGCATGGAGGGCTCACGGGGCAGGGCATCTACTATAAGAGACGACAGCCTGGAAAGAGTCGGTCGATACCGCCATCCTATGTCTTGCTTCTGCTGGATGGCTGTCCTGTCCCATTCAGGACTGCGGCGAGAAGAGAAGCCTCATCAGCTGAGCCCGATTTCAGCTTGCTTCAGTCGCTAGCCACGCATTAGTTCCCCCGGACCCTCAGCGCCAGGCCGCCTATACACCCTGGTCAATGGAATGATAATTGGACTAGCCCACCAAGCCACAGACCTTTACTCCGTAGGTGCATTCATAGCTCCGTTGGCACCCATCCGGTCTCGCTCTGATGCCCGTTGGTAGCCCCCGCTTCGGGTGACAAGGCTGCCGTGTTCCTCCTCGTACTTACGTCAAGCAAGCTGTCCCGACAACCCCAGAGGCCACGATCTCGCCTTCAGTGAAGTTCAACACGCCCTGCTCCGGCTCGGTGTATGACCACTGCAGATTCAAGGTCAGCTTTGAGTGGCCAAACCCGCGAACAGGACAGAGGGATAGAGAGATACTTGGCGCACCTTCATGCCGTTTGTTGGGGTCGTTTGGCCGAACATGATGGCATCGTACTGAGAATGGCTCGTGCGCATCTCATCTGAAAATGTAGCAGCCACAATCTCCTGATTCCCGGCGGGTTGCTGGGTGGTGCTGGTCGAGCTGGGCTGGCAAGGCAACTGGTTTAAAGTATCGTGTCGGCCCCAATGTTGCATTTCAGCATAGGTCTTTCTTTTTTTCCTTGGCCTCCATTCTTTCCGTCTTTTCCACAATGCCAACGCCTGGCCCGTCGCCGTCTTCTGACGAACGTCCCCATAACAACAGGGGCCCGATGCTGGTCAGCGTCTCGTGGGGGCTTGACCGCCTTGGCCTAGGCCTCGGTTATTCCAGGGTTATCACCTCCGAGTCGACATCGGGCAACTCCAACAGAGCTTCGGCCATCATGAGCCCCGGGATGATGCAGTCACCAATAAGGAGATATCGACCGTCGGCAACTGGACGGATCGCATAGGGGAGCTCCATCCCGTCAAAGATGCAAACCAAGTCTCCTTCTTCAGCGACCGGTGGCAGCCAGCCGATTCTCCCTTCCTTCGTGCGACCGAATCGTCGCTGCACCTTATCCACTATCAGACTCTCCAACAGTTGGTTTGATCCGAGGCTCATACATTCCCAACCGGCAATCCTGTAGCTGTGATCATCGACCGCGTATGCCGTGGCTTTGTCGAGACGCATCTTCTCAGAAAACTGGCTCCTGGCCAGTTCTAAATCCTGGGGCATCTCTTTGAACATGACGTTGTCGTAGAGTAGTGCGTCTCGGAAAGCTTCCTCGCGGTTGGTGCCCGTGCATGTAGTATTCGCAATGGCCATGCATTCTTGTAACCACCCATACCTGTCTTTCTCAACCCTTTGGAGGCCTTTCCGAGAGAAACCTCGATTCCCGTCCATCATGGTGTGTATGAGGTGGGGGTCGCTAAACCTTCGGCCGTCCGACCCGAGAAGCTGAAGCCTGTCAAGGATACGGCCGCGGATCGTCAGCATCATGCTGTCATTTTCCAAACGCGCCTGTAGCACCGAGTCACCTGAGGGGTTGTAGTCTCTGACCTGCTGTACGGTGAACTGGGAAGCCAAGATGGTCCCGTCTCCGTCTGCCAGCACGCTTTCGAGGTTAGGGACCCACGAACGCACTCGGCGTTGTAATGGCATAAACAGGACAAGAGACCACAGCAGCTTCAGACTCATGCTGTCCGAGACACAAGCGTATGCAAGCTGTCGCCAAGTCTCTTCGGCTGAGTTCTTGTAGTCGACGAGATGATCGAAACGGTGTGCGTCGGAAGCGATCCCGGCCAGCGCGAATATGTGATCCCGGGGGTCGCCACAGCGAAATCCCAATGTCCTCGCAACGAGAAACAACAGGATTTGGTTCCCCATGGCCTTCATTTGTGTGAGGACTGTTGCCCGGCGCATATTCATTCCCAGGATCTTTGTGCCCGCCTCCAGAACCTGAGGCTTGGGGCAGAGTCTCAGGAAATGCCCTTTCGCGGGTGGACAGAGCTCGACAAAATTCATCCAGCTAGCCAACGCCGCCCACGGGAGAGGACTTATTCTACCGGCAACCATGAGTGGCTCCCGCGACTTGGTCAGTTCTTGGATGACCCATTTTCGCGTAAACCACGGACGGCTGAGCAGAGCCCAGATATGTTCAAAGGCAGCATCCCGGTGATTGCCAAACGCCGCCTGTAACATGTCCTCGGCCTGGCTTTCGCTGACCAAGCCAAAGCCGTCTTCTGATGCCGGCCAACCAAGTTCGGACGAGACCCAGATCCTGTCAAACCTGCGCAGCCAGCCAAAGGCCATCTTGATCTCGTCCGACGCTTCGCCAAGCCAAAGAGCTGTCTTGCTCGCCGCGGCGTAGATCTTGCCCATCATCTTGACTTGCTGAGTACGCTCCGCGATGTCGTCTTGGTTGATGCAAAGTGCATCCGCCCAGACGAAGATGTCGCCGGCGGGCTTGCGGAGATCTTGCAACGCGAGGTGGAGGCTGGGCCCGATTTCGGCTTGGAGGCCCGAGCAGCGGATTGCTTTTCGGGGCTGCGGGTCGCCCCATGGGTAGGACAGCGCGGTGAAGCAGGGCGCTTTGTTGAGAGAGGTGTGGATAAGATCGACGGACAGCTCATCCGCCTGTGGTCCGGCATGGAGCCTCAGGAGGCGGATGTGGCCGGCCAGCGAGAGTGGGGTGTAGCGGTAGTACTCGGTCATTGTAGTCGTTTGACGGTGAAGCTTTTTTTTGGCTGTGGATAGGGAGATGAAAGAGATGAGAAACATAGGAGGGTTGAGGAGGGAACCGCAGGTTGACAAGAGCAGGCTCCGAGGCAACCATGGACACATCGGGAGTGGCTGAGTTTTGGGCGTAATGCCCCGGCTACAGCCTGTCTGCCAATCCGCTGTCGAGCCAACGCCATCCCGTTGGCTCTCATCTGCGACACCGCCCGCTGTCTTCTGCGAACCACCAGGTCCAGGAATACGTTCTCGCCCTGCCAATACTAACGACAGCCTCGAGCCTTTGTTATTGTTAGAAAGGTACGTGCTTTTGCCTTCATTCTCATACCTATCGGTTCTGGACCCTTCAAAGTCAGACAGGGAACTTTTTATACGTAAACCGAACTCTATGTTAGTGCTAGACCAGATCATGTTCCTCGCCTGGGGTAAAGCAACACATGAACCCGACCGAAAGAAGGCGGCTGGGATGGCCAACAGAGTCACGGGCATTGTCATTGCGACCAACTAATCAGTAAAGAAGGGCATCATTGGCATGGGCGGCTGCGCACAAGACACCCTCTTCAACAGGGCAAGCGAAACAGGGACACAGTACGCCGCAGCCCTAGGGACGAGGGAGGAACAGAACCCATACATCCGATGAGAAGTTGACCGGATTCAGGGATCCGAATCCATCATACACGATTTATGCCAACCAAGACTTGCGTCTGGATCTCCAAAATGTGAATGGATGTCCTGGGCCCTGTATTAAAACTTGACCTTGTATGCTGCTAACGAGTGTGCCAGAAAACGTCCACCAAACCACTCAAGTACAACTTGCAGGTCCAGGCCAATAGACAGTCAGACATCCCTACCTTCAAGAAGCTGAAAACGAAGAAATCCAGTACAGGAACTGTAGTAGCGAAAGCTCTTATTCCGACGGATAGATTGTAGGATACTACAGTTGTTCGGAAAGCTCTGCTAGCGGGCTATATATTGTTATCTAGATGGTAGAGGCTTGGTACGGGGGTAGTTGGCTTGGTGGGCATATGGTTTTGGGGATTTTATCGTAGCAGAGAGCATAGAGCGAGAGCAAAGAACTGGGATACGTACCCTAGACGTCTTTATTATATCGCTGTTGTCGTTATTGTTGTTCATATTGTTCTTGTTATTCGGTGTGTTACTACGGGGCCGAAGCACACCTCCTCGAGCTTCTTGGCCGTAGCGCCCCAGACTCTGTCGATCTCGAAGAAGCGCGAGAGGATAGCATGCGATATGTCGAACTGCCGCGACCCGGAGGGCATACTACCGCCGCCAACAACCACTAACCCGCCTTAGGTCTCTCCCTGGCCCTATGAGAGAGCAGGGGGAAGATTCTAATCCAACTCAACACCCAAACTCTCGAGCAACCTCTGCTAATCCTATTCACCCGCCCCATGCCGCCCAACCCGTCCAAGCCTCTCCCGCCCACAGTCCCAAGCATAATAGCCCCGCGCCCAGTCTCGTCCATGCTTGCTAACTTGAAACAGCCGGAGTATCCAAGTCACAGTACCTCCGCAGGGCGTCGATCACGACAAACACGAGCCTGTCGAACGGGGCGACCGGGGGCGTACCGTACTCGGTGACACGTAAACCACCAAATCCACAACCACACAGCCGAAACTTGAAGATCCGGGCAGGAACTCAGAGCTTACGGGAATAATTCACTCTTGCGCGCATGGAATTACGTCAACGTACTTCCCGCAACAACCTCGCTGCTGCAGCTAACCCCAATCCTCCCCGCACCCGCGCAACGACAATCGACCCCGACTTCCTGCAACACGCACCACCCAATCCTTCTTCAACTACCCACTGCTCTCTCCCCGGCCTTCGTGCTCGTTGGTCCAACGATCGTCCCGCCCGTACATACCACGCACCTGCACCCGGAGGTTGGCCTGGAGGTTGGCCTGGAGGTTGACTAGGAGGTTGACCAAGCTGCCGACTAATAACTGGTTGAAAACGAGCGGTTGGGGATGGCAGGACGCTTGAACCATAGGCAGGATAAGCTTGGGCCAGCCGAGTACCCGATATCTAGGAGCAAGTCGTGTGGCATGGGAATGGGTGGAAAGGTGACATGCATCCTTGATGACCAAATGTCGACCTTCTCTTCATAGTCTGTTCCAAAAAGTATTGAACCCGTCGTCACCCTCCCCTATCAACAACCCTATCTCCATCCTCCCGGAGAGCAGCTCAAATGCCTCGCTTGTTGTTCAATCTTGAGAATTTCGACGATGGCAGAGTGGCCGCTGGTCTCCGCCCGGCGAATGGCCTGGTCAAGACCGCTTTCCCCGCGGCCCGCTGCTCCAGCGTTCAGCAAGAGCTGGACCATGTCCAACCGACCATGGCTGGCTGCCACCTCGACAACATTGTCGGCTATGGGTATAGAGGGCGAAGACAATGGACTGCCAAGCCGAGCACCGCGGGCTATGAGAAGTTCGGTAACGAAGAGATCCCCCGATATCGCGGCGGCGTGTAGTGCTGTGAATCCTTCACTCGCGAATCCGTCACTTGTCGCGAATGCGTTACATGTCGCTGGGACGGCATTGATGTCGGCGCCACGGTCGAGCAGAAAGCGGACGAGTGCCATTTTCTTCGGCCCCGGTCTCCGTAGAGCCGCTGCGGCTTTGAGCGCGGTGTGCCCGGAGGGATAATGCGCAGGTTTGTTGACGTCGGCCCCGTGGTCCAGGAGAATCCTCAGCGCTTCCAGGTCCCCATAAGACGCCGCCAGCTGTGCTGGTGATACCCAACCACCGAAGTCCCATATGTGGTCCACAACCGCGCCGTGAGATTGCTCAAGGAAGCGGCGGAGAAGGGCGTACATCCCGTTCCGGACGACTCCGTGAAGCACCGAGCTTGGCTTCCCGCCAGGCCGGTTCACCGTGGCGCCGGCGGCGAAGAGCTTGTCGATCAGCTTGATCAGCTTCGGGTTACCGGCAGCGTGACGGTTGTGACACAGCGCCTCGAGGGCCGTCACGCCGTCATATAGTGCTGGAGGGGCCCCGGCGTTCGCCCCGTAGCGTAGCAGCATCTCGGCGACCTCGAAGGTTGGTGCGTGCTCGAGCGCTGCTTGTAGTGCTGTTCGTCCCCCGAAGTTGCACGCCGGTGCATTGACGTCGGCCCCCTTTTCGAGTAGCAACACAACTATGGCGAGAGCTCTCTCGCCACTCGCCGCGGCAGCCGCTTGGAGGGGGTTGCGCGGCCCGGGCAAGCTAACGTTTGGATTCGCCCACTTCATCAAGATGGCGGCTGAGGCGATGTCCCCGGCCTCGGCAGCAATAACCAGAGCCTTCCCTTGTTGTTTCATATCTGTGTGGCGGTCCAGAAACATCTGCAACAGGTCATAATGCTTGGCTCTGACTAGAATCGCCAGGAGGCCCTCTATGTGGACGTCGGCGCCGTATTCGAGAAGCAGTTGAACAAAGCCATGGTCAATGAGATCGTTCCGCATGGCGGTTTTGAGTGGCGGGGTGAGGAGGGTTGGAGCGTTTGGGTTGACACCATTCCGTAGAAGGGCCGTGGCGGCTACGAGGTCGTTGCGTTGGATCGACTCTTCCAGTTTCCTTTCGAGTTGGTGCGTTTGCTCTTCGGCGGCAGGACCCGGTCGTGCTGGATGGCCCGACACATGCGGGAAGGCGAACTCTGGTATTCTAGGATCCTCCAACCCCAGCTTGTCTCTCAGGAGCTTAGACATGCCCCTGTCATGGAGCGCAGCCCACTCGAGGATCGGTGTCCCGTATATCGTGCTTGATAGGTCGGGGCCGTGGCCGAGCAGTAGAGAAACAATCTCCGCGTAGCCCAGCCTGACTGCGCACGCGAACGGGGTCATGTCCAGGTCACCAGGGCTGCGGGCGTTGACATCGGCGCCCCTCGTGAGCAAAAACCTGACTCCGCCAATGTCTTTCCTTCGAATCGCCTGGCACAGCGGGGTCTTGTCGTGTCGGTCCAAGGAGTCAACGCCGACGCCCTTTTCATTCATCAGGGACAACGCGACGTCGTACTTGTGGGAGCGAACACAGGCATCCAAAAGACTTCCACCGATGCCTCCGGTCGCCAGGCGGACGGGAACCATGCCGGCGAGGACTCGTCGCATGAAGCTGCCGGTGCTGTCGAAGGCGGCGATCTGGTGTAGGACGTGGTCAAGCTTCACGCCAGAGTTGAAGAGAATATCCAGCATCTCAACGCTCTTGATTCGGATGGCCGACTCGGTGACGGAGGTAGTGAAGGCGTGAACCGTGGGGCCCTGGATGCGCACGAAGCGCTTAAAGGGGTCTGTAAGATCCTGGTCCATGACCCACTTCAAGAAGTCGTCCACCTGGTTCGACTCAAAGGTGTTGTTGGAGCCGAAGAACGCTGCGAGTGCAAATAGCCAGGGCACGACAGCCGCGGCAGCAACTAGCGATGGGGGATTTAGAACTCGTGTGATATTATGGGCCAGTTCTCCCTCATATCGTTCAGGAACAACAGGCGTGAGCAAGCGGAGCGCTTCATCTTTGCCGAGCGTTGAAGGCGGCTGCGAAGCGGGGAGGGAGCGGCTATCAGAGAGCAGGGGCTATACCAGGATGAGGAAGACAGACGACATTGCCTCGCGAGCCGGGGCGACGCTTGGGCGAAGAGATCCTGGCTCCATGACGAAATCTAGGTGCCCGGTTATCGTAATTAGCAAGGTCTGCGCTCCACCATTAGTGAGTAGCACTAGGGGTATACTGTACCTAGATGGTCTAGTTGAGAGAGGAGTTGGAAGAAGGGCAAGTTTCTCATGATGTTGGTAGCTCGCGAGTTGAAAGCGCCAGCCGCGCTCGACGACACCAACATGGCACCGACCGAGGGGAGCCTGGCATGCTGATGGTGGCCTGCATTGTGGCGGGAGCCTGGCTCGAGGGCAGTTGCTATAACGTCGTCGTCCTGGGAGGGAATCTGATGCACTCCTGGCTCCACCGAGAACCCATTGCCGAGAGGTTGATCGTGGGGGGTTGGTGCCACAGGAACTGCGTATGTTCGGCCGGGAGTTGCGGAGCCAGAAGAAATAGAACCAGAGCCCAGGCCCGTTTGCGCTGGGAGGGGATCCGTGTTCTGCCCATCCACCGCCTCTGGTGGCGGGGTCCGGAAAGAGACCCTCTCCGGAAGGGGGCGACCGCGGGGCCTCGCTTCAAGTGTCTGTTAGTAGGGAGGTTACATGCAATATTCAAGTACGCTTCCTGGGCAGGAACTCACCTATAGAACTCGGCTTTATGATGCGATACGCCGAGCCACGTTGGGCGCGACCCAAGGCGCGGACGACACGATCCGAGGGCAAGGGCTTGCCATGAAGACAGACCACAGTCTGCTTGCTAGCGGCGGTACGGCGTTGAAATTCATCGGCAATGGACACCCATTCGTCTCCCGTTATGTTCTTGAGGCGTGGGAAGCGATGCTTGTATTGTCTTTCCCTGTTGCGGCCAGTTAGCCCCTGAAGGTGATGCTCGCGGCTGCGCGAAACAAAGCCAAAGGGCGGGCATACGTGGCGTTGAACTCGTGTCTCTGGAACATATACTTCTGGACTTCGGCGAGTGGCTTGTTTTGGGTTACGAACAAGTCGAGGATCTTGTCCTTATGCTGGTCCCAGTCCAGCGGCGACGGCATGCTTGAGATGTATTTGGTGTTGGGGCGCGATTCTTAGGTGGCGGTGCCGAAGGAGCATGAGCCGTGGTCAGCAGGAAACAACTCAGCTGACAGAAGTCCAATTGTGCGTTTGCGGGCAATGGGCGGCTGCAGGCGAACCACGCCGGCGAACCACGCTGGCCGCCTCGCGGACGGGGGTACGGAGTCGAACAACCTGGGCGTGTCTTGGCCTCATGCAGGAGCGCGGGCGCGACGAATCACAGATAACTCTGACTCTTTGTACTTCTGTCACAGCGAGTATTCCTGTCGCATCCGCGCGAATGTGTCTTTCTGTCGCCGCATGTGGATGTGTCTTTCTGTCGCCGCATGTGGATGTGTCTTTCTGTCGCCGCATGTGGATGTGTCTTTCTGTCGCAGCCGCATGCGGATGTGTCTTTCTGTCGCAGCCACATGGGGATGTGTCTTTCTGTCGCATCTACATGGGGATGTGTCTTTCTGTCGCAGCCACAGGGGGATGTGTCTTTCTGTCGCAGCCGGCTGGTGCCCGACCTGCACGGATGTACGTCTGTACTTCTGTCCAACCCTGGTCTAGGGACCCGAGCGGGGGGAAAGGTACGCAGCTCATTGGCGCGGTGTGCGCCGTCGGTCACCTTCGTGCCCTCTCGCCTGCATATCAGTCCGTAACGTGTGTCGGCCCCTGTCCACCACACTCTGCTCCAATGCCCGCCATGACTCGGGTCTTTTTGTCGTCGGCATTCGGTAAGTTGCCGAAGGCGTGGCAAGTTTTGGTCGATCGAATCCGTCGCCCTCCATCATATCCCGCCCCAAAAGACAACCCCCAACCCCCTGTATGTTGGGCTTGCCCGCTGTTCGGAAGTCGACGACCTACTGCCAGAAGTACATCCAAATTTGGGACATCTGGGTCGTCTCGGTTCCAGTCCTCTCCCAGTCGCGTATATAGATCTCGAGACTGCCCCTTCCCTCCCTTCCCTGGACCCTATCCGCCATGCTTCCGTCCCGCAAGAATCTTCAACGCTACCAACACCCCCCGCCATCATTGCCACACGCAACCCACCGTCTCCCTGACTCCCTTGCCGGTGCCCCAAGCCGCATCCACTCTACCTGCCACCATGCCTTCCCACGCGTCTCCCTCCCCGGTCCCCCAAGCCGCATCCACCCCGCCTGCTACCATTGTTTTGGGGGGGTTGGGGATTGTGCAGTGTGCACGGATCGCAGGCGTGGCTAGTCATTGTGATTATTAGGCCCGTGAGATAGCCACATGCACGGATAGACCATAGATACCTCGGCATGATCTCTTAGCTGCTGTTGTATTCATGACGGAATGGCTGATATTTGTGAATGCGCAGCTGTACAAAAATGTCAGTACAGTCCTCTGGTCTATATAAGCTCGATGCTATTGGTGACTTGTCGCCCCGATGTTCTCGACTCAGCATAATCAACATTTCAAGCCTTCGAGATAGCAGGCCAGGGGGAGGAGGTGCAGGCAGCGAACAACGGAGTGTTGGGTCCAGCGCATGTGTGGCAGTATGGCAAAATGGAGTGGATGTCAACAGCCGGTTGCACAATTAGTGGATTGGTTGAAGTACAGATGTTCCTCTCTTTCTAATTACAGTATAACGTTACCGAGAGTTCTCTTCTCTATAATATCTCCCGCCTACTGCCCTCTGCCTTATACTCGAAGGTTTTCGGGCCAGGCTAGAATGCGTTGAAGATACCACTATATATAGGCAATAATATCTACTGTCAGCCTCAGCTATCCTGGGAGGGTAAACAGCACCCCTAAAGGGTAGCGATATACAGTGGTGTGACTGGCTGAAAACAAAATGGCCGACCTCACGATTGTTGCCTTGAGTTCAACACCAGGGCTCCCAGGGGTGTCTTGCCGACCCCGGGACACCAGATTTGACAGCTTGCACGGGCTCTGGGAGGGATCGTTGATGCCATGGGCCGGCGAGGCGTATTCCCAGAATAACAGTCCACTCTTGCGGGATTGGCTCCGGCCGTGCTCCGGCCCCTTCAAGCAGCCTGGGTGGGCCAAGAGAAAGAAGAAGAAGAAAAAAAAAAGAAATGCCTACTAAACTAACTATTCCTAGCATCGACATACTATTCTTCAAGGTCGTTTAGACGAACCAAAGCTATAATATATCCCTATGTACCCGGCTAAGCCGAGCCTTTAATCAACGTGATAAAGCGGTTGACTACCACTTGTAGGAAGCACAGCGTAGCAGGGTCCTTATACTCACACCATATCTAGGGGAATGAGATTTAGTTTAAGGATAAATTAACATTCAGAAGTCTCAAATCTGGAGAGCCCGCTAATTTGCAGCACTAGCTACACATATCACAATCTTGAAATTCTCTTTTTTCACGCTTCGGGCTGTACTTGCCGTTACTGAATGGCAATCCTCTTGCCGCCCCTCTTCTCCGCCTTGGGCACGGTGATGTCGAGTATGCCATCCTTGAACTTGGCCAGGACCCTATCCTGGTCGACGGCAGCCGGGAAGGTAAAGACGCGCGAGAACTCGCCGTAGGACCGCTCACTTAGCCAGTACCTAGGTCTCTGCCTCCCCGTCTCCTCGGTGCCTTCCTCGCCGGCGCCGCTTTCTTCGCCGCCCTCGATCCGGCCAGCCTCTTCGGGGCCCTCAAGTAGGCCCGCGTCGCCCTCGGTATGCTTACGCTCCGAGTGGCCACGTACCATGAGGGTCTGGTCGTCGGTAAACTCGATCTCGACGTTCTGGGGTGTCACGCCGGGCAGCTCGCCCTGCAGCGTGTACTCTTTGTCGTTCTCGGCCACGTCGAACTTGGGCGAGAAGGTCGTCACGCTGGTGCTGCCCAGGGTACTGCCCAGCTGCTGGGCCGCGTGGCGGTCAAAGTCGTCTAGCAGCCGGAACAGCGACGAGAACCCGGGAGGGGCGGCCTGGGAGATGCGCGGGTGCCACAGAGCCATGCTGCGCTGATGTGGTGAGGAGCGACGGTTGCGTTGGTCAAAGTGCTGATGTTGTTCGTGATAGCGTGCGAGATGTTTGTGTCGTGTTTGTATGAACGAAATGCCGCTGAGGGCAGGAGGGGAGGGTATTGGGGTTTATATCCTATTTCCCCCTAGTTTCCCAACCTCTAGAATATTCTTTGGGCTCACAACCCTTATTCTACAGTCGCACGGCATTTCAATGTTCGCGTCACGCTCACATCATCTGGCTACAGGTAGAATTGGCCACGTGCATGCGAGAATCTTCCATATGCAACTATGTTATTTAGTACCATATCGGTCTCCACTGTTTGATGGAGAACACGTTTATCGTACCCATTAGTCTTGTGGCTGGCGTTATCGCAGAAACGGAGTAGTATCTGAAAAGCTGAGCAGAGTCTGGTATCACCGATTCAGAAGAAGGGGGCAAGGGAAAAGGGATTGCTGGAGAAGGATTTGTTGATTGATACAGTGTGCTTACATTCTCACTCATATTTCCCAAAGCTAGAAACCACTTTAGCACAATGTTAAAGCCCAAACCATTTCGCCTATCCAAAAAGGGTTATCACCGCTGCCTTCATTAGAGCCAGAATATCCCGATAGAGTGCCGGCTCACATGTAGCCGACCATTTTGGCACAGCGGTTGCAGTAGTAGATGTTGGTACCGATCCGAATCATGCCAGATGACCTCGGATCGTCGGTAGACGTCATCTCCTCGGCGTGCGAGCACCGTATGCAGCGGAGCACGACCACACGGATCAGCGGGCGCGTTGTTGACTGCATGCTGTGTATAGTTGCCGAGGTTGTTGAGCTTGAAGACGGGAGATCCAAGTCCCAGGTCGAAAAGGCGGAAGTGTTTTGATGTTGGCGAAGACGAGGGGAAGATCGACGATGCGGAGGAGGAGGTTGCCTGCATCTGAGTGGTTTAGTCCATGGATCAGTAGCCTAGTCACATGATGCGACCCCACGCAAGTCGGCGTCATGGAAAAGGGAGGGACGGTTCAATGTTCCGGGATCAGGCGACCAGCCCCGCGAGTCATGGCGGGATGGGTGACGTTGACAGTTTCCAGCAGTTTCTTTGCTGAACGATTCGTGCAGACCTTCACAGGGGACGCATATCAGCGACGGCTTCCGTCTGGCGGGTGGTCAGGCACTGCCATCTCGATGCCGCCCTGCCTCGCCAGAGGAACATCCCAAGACTGGCCGAGGAAGGGAGCGCAAGCTGAAGTGGCAAGCCTCCCCTGAGCCAAGCTGGGAAAGCCCTATTTCAAGGCGAACGACAAGACGTACGACATCAAGACCAACGAGGGCGTGTTGAAAGTCCACATCCGTTCTTGATTCAATACCCGGCCAGCCGACCACAACACCAGGGCGAAGCCATCAACAACTGTGGTGGTTCGGATCAGCTGTTCCAACATTCTGCAAACCTGATGTCACCCCCTCCTCCACCAAAGTCGTAAACCCAAGCCTCCGCTTCGAGCACGTCGGCAACAGCTCCTCCAGCACAGGGATCCACCACTCCTCGTGCGCGTGGCACATCCTGGCGAACGCATACTCAGCATACTCGGGGAAGAAGCCGCTCAGCTCCCAGTCGATGATGCCCCTCACGACGTTGCCCTGGACCACGATATTCCTCGGCGTGAGGTCTCCGTGCGTGAGCATAAAACGGCCTGCCCCCGCGTCGCCGTCGCCGCCGCCGCCGCCTCGCTTCTCCCGCTCGCTGGCCAGTAGCCGCTTCCATATGCTACGTACGAGCGGGATCCTGCGGACCCGCGCCAGACACCAGCTGTCGAATGCCTCCTCGTCGGCAAACGGCCCGAACGCCTTGCCCAGGGGCCCGTCGTAGACGTTGCGCGTGGGCTTCCCCCCTATACGGCCGATGGCCGGCTCCGCGCAGGCGCGCATGCGCGTCAGCTGGACGCGTAGCTGGTCCTTGACGGCGGCCTGGTCGGCGGCCGTCATGTTCTGCCAGACATCGACCAGGGGCATGCCGGGGACGCGGTCGATGACCATAACGCGAGACAAGCACAAGTCCCGGACGAGGACCTCGTAGACGCCGCGCACGCGCGGGGCTAGCACGCCGTGCGTGGCCGCGTAGTGCATCATGTCGCCCTTGGTGAGGTGTTTCCTGCGGCTGATGCGCTTCATGGCGAGCACGTCGCCCTTGGAGGTGGTGTGCTCGAAGACGGTCGGGCTTTTGAGGTACCTGTAGAGTTCGTGGCCTTGGACGGCATCGGCGGACCTCATGCTGCCAAGTTCGGTGAGAACGGCACGCATCGTCTCATCATTGTCGGCCAGGACCTTGGGGTCTGGGGCTTGCTCAGGGTTCTCCGACATGGTGCCAGTTGGGGGTTGGTGTGGCGCACGGCACGTGCTGGCGATGTCGGGTGCTGGGGCAGTTGGTGACGAGCAAAAACGTTCGGTTCGCGGAAAGGAAGAGAGGGAGAGGACTATGCGCTGTGCAGCTGGCTGTGTGTTGGACGTCTGGATTGCGGATGCGGAAGTTGGTTGGGTCGGCCTTCAGCTGAAGGATTTAGAGTTTCTGATATTCGACGACTTGGGGAAAGGGCCGGCCTGTTGGTGGCGCTTCAACACTCGTTCGCCAAGTGTGCTGCGGGTAACTGGTTACTTCTTGCTCCGCCGCTGCGTGTGAGTCTGGCACAGCGCTCGCCCCCATCGGGAGAATCAGGCAGGACGCCATCCCCGGGAGATTTACAGGGCGGCCGGGTTAGTCTCCATCCCATGGCGTTGGGCGTCGACCGGCTCGGTATGGTCGACAATAAGGGCGCAGGCGTGGCTGGGGCTACATGGGGCCTAAGAAAAGGGAACTGGAAGCCCAGGGCTAGGCCTTTTCATCGCCGGAGGACGCGCCTTAGAAATGCAGAACAAGACATCAACAGAACGCTCAATGGAACCTGCTCGTGCTCTGCAACTGCCCTGTGACGGGGGTATGCGACGGTACCGAATACAGGTGACTCGTTGAGAGAGGGCCTTTGGGCGTCAAGAGTGGTTTCAGCGTCCCAGCCAGGGGTTGAGTCTGCTCGCGACCAACACGATCCCGTACTCTATGGTACTCTGTAATTTCGGCTGCGCCGCCCGCCTGCAGCGGTACCGCGGGTCGGCGGCAAGCTCTCACGCTACGCTGCCTGCCCGTGTGTGCTGCATCTCCCATATTTCCTCGTCCCTCTCTCTGCCTCCCCAACCCGGCGTCTTTTGCATAGAGTATTACAAACGCCGGTCCTCCAGCACACCCGCTCCGACAGCCCTCTTCCTCTTCCATGCCCCCCCCCTCCCCCCCAATGGCCGTGGTGCGATCCTACATCTTGGCGGCCTTGGTCGCTTTCTCATGGCGAGCAACGGCCGCCGTCTCATTCGTTAGCCCGCCGCCGTACCTGTCTGAGGATACCATGAAGAACAACCCTGTCTACGCCGAGGGCACAAATGTACAGATTTCGTGGACGGTTACCGAGGACAGCAATGTTCCGCTCAGTCTCTACTTCTACCAGTCCAACATCTCCTCCGACGGCATCATCGCGTACTCACCGGATCAGACGAAGGAATACATTCTGCGTACGTCTATTACCTGCCCATCACCGGCGCTCTCGAATAATAGCAGTACCTAATGAACGGGCCACTGGCAGAGAACGTCGTGGGCCGGACAAGCACCAACTGGGCTGTCGCGACGGCCAAGGACGTGACCAACGACCCCGTATTCTTCCTCGTGCTCGAGTCCAAGGGGGTCTTCGGGCTCATGGACATGCAAGCGAACTCGCACTGGTTCAACATCACCCGGCGGGCCAACGACGCGAAACCACCGTCGCAGAGTGCTTCTCCTCCTCTTGCGGGTAGTGGTGGCAGTAGCAGCAACAGCCCCGCGAGCTCGTCGTCGCGCAAAGCTGCATCGGCATCGGAATCCCCGTCGGCACCGACCACAGGTGTGTCTCCTTCGGCTTCGGCTTCGGCTTCGGCCGGGTCCTCAGCCTCGAACCCGGCCGCCCAGTCGTCGGCGTCGACCCAGTCATCGGCCTCGACCTCGACCTCGACCTCGACGCCGGTATCGACATCGCCATCGACATTGGCACCAACAGATGGCGGCGGCGGCGGCGGCGGCCTCAGCACCGCAGCCAAAATCGGGCTGGCCGTGGGGATTGTAGCCGCGTTGGTTTTGGGCATCGCTGGGGGCTGGCTGCTCTGGTCGAGGCGGAAGAGGAACGGGGGCGGCGGGCGGCGCCACACGGTTGAGATTGACGGGGCGCAAAGGACTCGGCCGCGTACCGGCGTGCATGAAATGGAGGCCGGGGAGCGTCCTTGCGAGTTGGATGCTAAGCGCCCGGTGTATGAGCTCGATGCGAAGCCCTCGGCGTATGAGCTCGGCGGGGGCTGATCATGTTGTCAGCCGGGGCCAGCTGGTATGGCGTGTGTTTGATCCGAGACGATTAAATGGATGGTAATGATAATGCCGAGAATCGTCATTTTTTGGGCTCCGAAGGTGAGGGCCTCGTTGCAATGTTGGCGACAGGCCAATCCCGCAGCTGTATCCGAGCATGTGAATACATGGTCATCCATGACTCCGGGGCGATGTGGCCGATTACCCTTGAAGAGTGACTGAGACAGGGAGCTGACAGCAGTTGGTTGGGGATTTGAAGTGGGTGCGTGGTGAATATGAGAAGGGGAAGCGAGAATCAGGAGCGTTAGAGTCGGTGTGCTTTCAGGGGGTTGAATTACATAGAGACCTGACCCGCAAGATCTAGGTAGCTTCCGGGAATGATAGCCGAGTCGATCCATTATTGGAAACGGAACCGCCTCGTTTACACTGGCCAAGTTCAGGGGTTGGCTCGGGGCGATGGCATGCGATGAGATATTGCCTTTACAAAGCGTCAAGGCGACCCAGTTGTTCTGGGGTTTTGATCACGAGTCTTGGTATGTTCTCTGAGTCGTACCTGCCCGAATCCTCCCTTCCTGGTTTGTGTCAGGCAGTGAGGGTCAGGTTCCCGGTTCTGTTTCTGCTTCGCTTGGATGTTGTGCTCAACAGAGCTGTTAGGGACACGGGACAACAGTTCATCACGCTTGGGACAGAGTTCTTGTCTCATACTTGACTTGCGAATATTACATAACTCTTTGCTCTGGCCCCTCCTTTCTCAGGTTCAGTCCCTTGTAGGCCCCCCCCGAGATATCCGGTTCAAGCTGAACCCGCCCGGAGGGCTCTGTTTGCGCTTCCTTTGTGTGTTTGCCCTACCGGTGGCTTAGTCACATATACCCCCCGGACGCACCGTTCGTCAGTAGCAGACGTGGGCATATATCTGGCTCGTGGGCGAGCTACGTCGACGACTCGAGAGGGCAGGGGGGTGCTGCTGTTACGGGCGGCCAGGGCGCTATCCTCTTTGAGGCAAGAAGGACAGCCCGTAGGATAGCTCGATCGGCAGGTATCCAGCTACTAGCGTAGTGCGTTCTAGTTCCGTATCGACGATACCGGCTCAGTGCTCCACAGAGGAACCCAACCGTATATCCGAAAGTCGGATCCTGCGTACGTGTCAGCAAATATGGAAATAACAGCTATAGCTCGGGTAACGAACAATCCAGTACTTACCCTCGGGAGCCATTATCTGGATGGTTTCGCCACCGTTGAAGTTTCCCCCTCGGACTTGGTGCTCAGGCATAGGTTGGCCCCGCTACTGCAGGGTTTATGGTGTCTTCATTATTTCGATAACGGGTGGAAGGCCTTGGCCGAGAGTAGCGTGTCGCGATACGGCGGGCAGCCGAAGGAGCGCGCCGCTTATAGCGTTATAAGCACTCTCTAGCTGGTAGCAGTTGCTGGTGGTTTGGAGTTTGCCGACCGAGTAGATCATCAGGCGGTAGAGGCGACATGTCCGGCCCGAAGCAATAGTATCTTTGTATAACAGGGGATACGTATAGCTGTCCTGGAGCAGGACCTGTACGCTATGTATAGCTGTGTTTTGTTAAGCGGATACGCCATGATCCTGTTGACGCGTTGACGGTGTCGGGTTTAGGAATGGGAGTAGATGAGTCCGTAGGCCGCGAGGCGAACGACGGGGTCTTTATTGGCTGGTTGGGACATGAAGGCTAACCGCAAGGCGGACCGCTCTATTACTTCCGTGACCATTTGATTCGAGCAAGACCATGGAGTATTTGTTAGACCGTCCCCGAGCCTGGGCTCTCCGGGTACCGCGCCAACGCTAGCGAGCCCATCTAAGCACCGAAATCGCCGAGATCACTTCAGTTAGCCCCTATAGAGGGACCGGAGCCTGGCTAGAGCCAATCGTATAAAAGTAAACTATTTCTAGCAGGACAAGCAGGGCATTATATATGTAGGGATCAAACAAACTCCAACTCTGACCAGACAAGTAATGTGAATTAGATAACTAGCCTTCATATACTCTCCATTCCACCCCTAATGATAGTTTACTCTGCCTTCCAGTGATACTTTGCGGCAGGGTGGTCAGCCGGGGGCCTCGCTACACCCTGCTTGCCGTAGAGATTCTCACGATACGTGCCGCCCTTGACAGTATACCTATCCCAGAACAAACCCCGTTGCTTCAGTACAGGGAGAAGGTGCTCAATAACCTCCTGAAATGTCCCCGGCATGAGGGCGTAGGCAAGATTGAACCCATCGATATCAGCCTCGTTGACCCACCGCTCCATCTCGTCCGCGACCTGCTCCGCGGTCCCGACCGCTGTCGCCCCCAGCCTACCGACCTTAATATGGTTCGCCACGGTGTGCTTGGTCCACTTGGGGATCCCCGGTACGGCTTTGGACCACGCCTCGACGGCGGACCGGATCGCGTTGCTCTCGACGTGGCGTAGCTCCTGGTCGTCGCCGTACTGCGCCAGGTCTATGCCCGTCCACCCGCCAAATAGCGCCAGCGCGCCGTCCTCGGACCCGTATGACACGTACTCTTCGTACTTTGCGCGCGCCTCCTCCTCGGTAACGCCGATAATAGGGCAGAACAGAGCGAGGAACTTGATGGATGCCGGGTCGCGCCCGTACTGGTCCCGCGTAGCCGCCCGGATGTCGGCGATGTTTTTGGCTACTACCGACGGGCTGTGGCCGGCCATAAATATGGCTTCCGCGTGCTGCGCCGCGAAGGCCTTGCCCGCCTTGGACGTGCCCGCCTGTAGGATCACGGGCGTACGCTATAGCGACGGCTGGCAGATATACGGGCCGGGGACGGTATAGTACTTGCCCGTGTGGTTGATCTCTCGGACCAGGGCGGGGTCGGTGTAGATTCGCTTTTGGCGGTCCAGCTTGACTGCGTTATCGCGCCAGGAGGACTGCCTGTGTAGGAGATTGTGTTAGTGGTTTGGGGCGTCCTGGCGGGAACCGCGCCATAGGGACCAGCGGACGCATAGCCTTGGATTACTTACCAGAGCTTGTATATAACTTCGATGTACTCTTCAGCGATAGCGTACCGCTCGTCGTGCGCCGGCTGTTCGGTGTGGCCAAGGTTCCGCGCGGCCGAGTCGAGGTAACCGGTAACAACGTTCCAGCCCACTCTCCCCCCCGAGAGGTGGTCGACTGTGCTCAGCCTACGGGCGAGGTGGTATAGCTATTCGTATGTCGTTGCAACCGTCACTCCAAATCCTAAGCTCTCGGTCGCTGCGGCCATAGCTGAGACAACTGCCAGGGGCTCGTTGACAGGCCACTGCGCGCCGGAGACAATCGCTGGATCGGGGTTCTGGGGACCCTTGTACACATCGTAGGCTCCCTGCAAATGAGTTCAAGCTGTCAGTTACACGATCAAATGGAAGAGATGGGAAGATCGGAGTGGACGTACCAAAACATCGGCAATGAAGATTCCGTGGAAGTTGGCTGCCTCCAACAGCTTGGCAAGCCTCACCCAGTGCTTGACATCGTTGAAGTTGGTCGACTCGTCGTCTGGGTGTGCCCACAATCCCGGGGACTGGTGCCCGCTGCAGGACTCGACAAAGGCGTTGAGAATCAGCTGTTTCTTCCGCATGGTAGCGATGGATTGTTGCTTGAAAGTTGAGATGCGGAAAGCTTGTGAGGATCAAAGACAGTTTGATTACGAGAGACACCGAGATAAGACCCAGAGCATCACAATGGTACTCCTGAAGCCTCAGATTCTACCAAGGCAGTTATAGAAAGCAGTGCAACTTGATCCCCTGGGACACAATGGCTCTCATGGCCCGTGACGTCAGACAGCCCCATCACATCGAATGGGGCTGATTTAAGATTTCGACGTGCTAGAAACTAAAATGATGCTATTGCAACTTCCGTACGCTTCGGCACTTGATGCGGCTCGGATCGCGGCGAGTACGTAAGTATCGATGTGAAGGACGCCCACGCCCACTCCGCTCCAGGATGGCGCAATTTATTGGTCGTCCGCGTCATGTTTTAGTGTTGATGCGAAATGGGTCCCGTTTTCGGGGACGTGGATCGACCCCCACCTTGAGGGACCCCTGAAATCAACGACATCTACCTAGGTACCTGGATACATCGACGGTGCCCTAGATATGGAGTAGTGGTCGTGACGTTCACAGTGTCCCAGGCTGTTGCTGAGACGACCGTTACATTTTCCAAATCATTGGCATCTACCTAATCCACCTTGGTAAGGTAAAGGGTTGGTTGCTCTCGCAACGAGCACACGGAAATATCCAGTCCCTGACGCTATTCCCAGAGGAATGTCCCGGACGTGCGGCGCAACTCCACTTCCTCCGAGATCTGGATCAGATAAGTTGTCTTGGACCGAGGGCTGAAGTTGACGTGACCGACACTAAGAGCACAACATCGCGGATCGTTCCCACCGTCGACATGGCCCTGCATCATGCTGCATGACTCTAGATGCCTACCCGACCGCGTAGAATCGGAGATCTCTCGGAAAGACGGCAAAAACCTATGTATTGTTCATTACATGCATTGGGTAGGGACTTCATTTCCTCTTCTGTCGAAGGCTCGTGCCACCAAGTCAGGTACACATGCATGGGCACAGGGTTGAGGGGAGCAGAGGGGAGCACTCTCTCCGGTCCCGTTGCGAGACTCCTGTCGTTGCGATGAATTTGGCGCTGTTAATGTGATGAGACCCCGGTCGTAGCTACAGCGAGGCACTGGCACCTAAGCACGTGGACCCTGCCTCATAAAATCACAGAGACATCATCTGCCGTGTCGAGTTCCAGGGTTTGCGTGGTAACTTTGCTCGAACCAGACAACGCAGCACGACGACGTTCAATGAGCATGCTTCAGCCCAGACTCACCGGCGGCGGTAATGCTTCCAGCGCGGACGCGAACAGTATGGTCGAGCCTGCCTTGCCGCAGGCCATCGGCTACGTTGTTGTGGTGGCCGTTGGCTTTATCATTGCCTTCATTATGGTGTTTGTCACCTACGTCCTGAGGAAGACGGCCGGTAAGGACAACCGGACGACGGAGATGTTCATGACGGCGAACCGATCCGTGAGGACCGGCTTGACTGCCTCGGCTGTCGTGTCCTCCTGGCTTTGGAGTACCGCAATGCTGGGAAGTACGCTGGTCGGCTATAACTTTGGTGTTGCTGGTCCATTCTGGTTTGCTGCTGGGTGAGTTGGAGACCTGTCCGATACTATGGTTGTTGACCATGGACGACAAGTTACTGATAGGTTCTATGCAATCTAGCTGCTCGCCCATGATTGTCTTCTTCTCCTTGCTGGGCATCGCCTGCAAACTCCGGGTCCCCGAGGCTCACATACTTCTCGAGATTGTCCGGATTCTCTACGGGAAAATCGGCCATATCGTCTGGATTGTCCTTTGCCTTATCAACAATATCATTGCTGTGGCAAACATGTTATTAGGAGCGAGCGCCACCATCACTGCATTATAAGAACAAGGGAAAGACTGCTGGACATTGACTTGTCGCTGACCCCCAATAGGACCGGGATGCATATTATTACAGCTACTTTTTTGCTTCCGGCCGGCGTCGTTCTGTACACGTTCGTTAGCGGCATCAAGGCGACATTCCTCACCGACTACTTCCACACTTTCGTTATTACAATCATCATCTGCTTTTTCACCATTAAGACGTTCATAACACTAGAGATTACCTCCATGGGTTACATATAGGATCTTATTGCCGCCGCGGGGACTGAACACCCGGTGGACGGGAACTAGGGTGGCTTATACCTAACCATGACGAGCAAAGGTGTAAGTTCCAGGTCTCCTTTTTCCTGCATGCTACTTGGCTTTAACATCGTCGACCAGGCCATCCTCTTCGGAATTATCCACATCCTTGCCAACTTCGGCCTAGTGATCATGGACACTGGCTTCTTCGTTAAGGCCTTTAGCGCGGCCCCGCAGGCCGTCGTCCCGGGATATATTACGGGCGGCATCGCGTACTTCGCCATCCCGTAGTGCTTGGGGACCCTAATGAGCTTTGCGGCGCTGTCCCTCGAAGGGACCGCCCGATTTCCGACTTTCCCGCGCCGGATGAGTAGTACCGAGGTCTCGAACGGCCTCGTCCTCCCCTACGCCACTATCGCCATCGCCGGCAAGGGCGGTGCCGCGGCCATCCTGCTGATCACCTTTATGGCTGTCACGTCGACCATCTCAGCCCAGGTTATCTCCGTATCGTCCATCATCAGCTTCGACATCTACCGCCAGTACATCAACAAGGCGGCCACCGACCGCGACGTAATCCGCTGGAGCTATATCGGCGTCGTCTTCTTTGGCCTCTTCTCCGCCTGCTTCTCAACGGCGCTGTACTACGCCAAGGTCGACCTCGGCTGGACGCTCTACATGCTCGGCGTGCTGACCTGTCCTGGCATCTTCCCCACCGTCTTCACCATCCTGTGGAAGAAGCAATCCAAGGCGGCGGCCATCATCTCGCCCCTTCTCGGCCTGGGCATCGCCGTCTGGCTCGGCACGGCGCATGCGTTCGCGGGGGAGATCTCGGTGGCCTCGACGGGCCAGACGCTGCCGTGCGTGTACGGCACCGTGGCGTCCGCCCTGAGCCCGGCTCAGTCGTGATCTCGCTCGTCCGGCCGGACAATTACAACTGGGCCGATTTCCGCAAGGAGAAGCTCGCGCTTAGTGGCGGTGATGCGAATACCGACGCTACGGTTGGGCTTTCGGATGAAGAAGAGCAGCATCAGCAGACGAGCTATGAAGCGAACAAGGCCAAGTTCAAGCACTGGGGCAAGATCTCCGCCGCGTGGTCGTTGGCTACATTTTTCGGGCATTGGGTGCTCTGGTAAGTTTATCTCAGGTGATTTGTTTTGGCGAGAGAGTCTCCGCTGACAGCGAGTTCAGGCCTCTTCCCATGTATGGGTCAGGGTACATCTTCTCCAGGGCGTTTTTCACGGCGTGGATTGTGATTTCAATCATCTGGGTTTGGGGCACCATGCTGGTGGCGGGCTTCTACCCCATCATTGATGGCAGGGAGCAGATCATCCAGGTCTGGAGAGGATTGCGAGGGGGGTTGAACAAGGGGGGGGAGGCTGCTGTGACGGCGAAGACGTCGACCAGGACAACGACGCCTGTGGAATCGGGGAATGCGAGCAGCGAGGAAAAGTCGGTCAAATGACCAGCCAACGTACTGTAGTTCGGGCGGCGTCGTGATCAAACAGTGGAGGATGGATGGGAAAAGCTGGATGTCCCGAGAAAGATCCAGCCTGATCCCGTGATCCGACGAGATACGACTTCAAGATCACGTCTGTTCCAATCTTGTGTCACGTTTATGGGATATAAGCGGAGTGTTACAGGGGATTTAGGGGTGGCTACAGAATACATGAGTCTTTAGTCTTTAGGTAACTAGTGGCTCTGAGGCTGTGAGTCGCTCAGGCCGACGACCTTTGGCTGACGAGCAATACGGTAGCATGCACATTCGTCCGTAATAATGACTTGTTTCGTTGTCCTTTGGCGCTAGATTCTTTTTGCTATTATCAGATACGCAATCGCTTTTGGCAACACGAATCATGGTTGAAGGCCTTGGCCTTGGCTCCATATGTCAGGCGATTGCGTGATCGTTGATCTCGATGGTGTTTTGCTCGCTCCCCTGCTTAGAACACGCAACCGAGCTAATTCGGTACGCGATCTGATCCAGCACCGGCATGTCGGACCCTTAGTCGCTGCCATGCAGAGGCCCAGAGCCGGGAGTCAGAGTGGGGATTCTCTGCGGCGTGTGAGGATCTGTTTTGTCCTCCAAAGTCGCGACGGGCGCGAAGTGGATATTCTCCGGCATTCGGCATTCCTTGTCCCTGAGAGGCTGAGATTGAGTTGCAGAGGATGAAAACAGAGAAATGGTAGCACTTAATGGCGCAATTTGTGCCCTGGGGTCGCGTCCCTCAGTCCCATACATGGATAATTAGTCCATCAGTCGGAGTGGAGGCGGGAGGTGGCGCTGACCAACCTCAGCGAACCCCCCAGGTGATTGTTCTGAGAAGGAGCACGGTACCTGACAATCAGGGGTGTGGCTTTTCCTCGGTCAGACCTGGGCTTAATTGTGGTCCCTTCAACGGCACAATACGTATAATTCGGCCGGGTTGTCTGTTGTTTCTTATCATCACCCCCTCGGCCAACCGCCGCTGTATGCGTCGCAACATCATGACGTCCTTCTTCCGCCGCCTGTCACTGACACCAAGTCGAAAGGCAGTGCCATCATCAGGGATAGATGGGACACAGAACCTGCCCCAGGCGGACGAACACGTTGAGCCGCTGCCGATTCCCAATCCCGAAACACAGACGGTTCTTCTCCTACTTGCGGCAAAGCAGCCATACCAACTGACCGAGAAATACGCTGTCCCGGAACTACGAGGGGAGCATGAGGTGCTGGTGAGGACACGGGCCATCGGACTCAACCCCATTGACTGGAAGGCACCGTGAGTCTTGTATAAGGTCTCATTCATCAATTCCATTCCTAACCTTGAACACACAGAGACTTTAATTTTGCCATCCCCGCATTGCCGTATATCTCTGGCAGGGAGTTGACAGGCGAGGTGGTCCGGAAGCCCAGTCAAATAAACACTCGTCTCAATGTCCAGGACATGGTACGGCCCCCCTCGCTGTCGGACCCCGCCCACTTCCTTTGTGAGCTACTAACACATGTGATCTCGTAGGTACTAGTGATTTCCACAGACTATCGGGATCTTCGGAAGGCCGCGTACCAAGAATATGTCGTTGCGTTTGACTACAACACAGTCAGACTCCCGCGGAGCATTTCGGCGGAAGAGGGCTCAACGCTGGGAGTGGCCTTTGTAGCAGCTGCCCTCGCCCTGGGCGTGTGCATGGGAGTCGACTTCTCCAGCGTGCTCGACGGCCCTAACCTCTTCAGCTTGGTTCGGCAAATCGACCCTGAGATTCTTCCTAACGATGTTCGGCAAGAATGTCTTGACGGCATCTTGGGCCATGAGCCGGTGATTGGCTCGCCATCTGGGGCGGTACGTCGAGCTCCTCTCTCCCTTTCATCACCACGCGGATTCTGATACCCTCATCGCAGGATCCTCCACCTCAGCAAACCTCACCATCCAGCTCGCCAAACTGGCGGGTCTCAAGACTGTTACCATCGTCGACAAGGCGAAGCACGGCCTGCGCCTGGCCAACCACAAAGCCATCCGTACCGATCTGCTCGTAGACAGCCACGACCCCAAGCGGGCCGTCGACATCATTCGCGCCAATCTCCAGGGCAAGTTGCGCTTCGGCATCGACACACGAGGAAGGGAATCTGCCAGCAGTCTTCTGCAGGCCCTGTCCCCCGACAGCCTGGCATCCCCGAGCACCACGGCGGCGGCGAGGACAGAAGCCTCGCCCCTTCCATCCCCGCCAGCCACACCGCACAACTCCACGCAGCAGCTCTCGGCCCACTTGATTGGGCTGACAGGGTTGCCCAAGGAGAGCCCACCTGAGGGTGCCCTGTTCCACACGGTGCCGATCAAGCTGTTCCACGAAGTTCCCGCCATCGGCAGCGCGCTAGTGCTGTGGCTGGAGAGGCTACTGGAGAGGGGGCTGATTTGCCCGCCCGAGATTATCGATGTCGAGCAAGGGTTAGAGAGTGTGAATAAGGGGCTGGATAGGATGCGGAAGGGTGAGATATCTGGGGGGAAATTGGTCGTCAAGGTCAGGTAGAGTCGTGAAGCTAGCGGCTGAGGTACGGAGCTCATGAAAGTCTTCAACGGTGGTTCTCATATTTTGATGCAAGCAATGGACCGAACATCGTACAGAGATGCTCCAATGCATAGATTAACCCGCACCCTCGCCCTCGCCCACACCCGTGACGCCCTCGCCCACGCCTGGGTTGACACCGTCTCCGTCGACAAGCTTAGTAGCGCCGAGCTGGCCGAGGCCATCAACTCCATGTTCGCGTGGTACGCCAACGCGGCGGTGTGCTACGTCTTGATGTCGCCCTTCGGACCTGGGCCAGGGTCGCGCCCAGAGAGGTTTTGCGAAACCATCGAGATTGGGTGCCTGCAATGGCGAGAAGGCAAAATATTAGATCGGGCTCTAGAACCATTCCCGACAGGATCATGATGCGAGAGGTGGAAATCAATACCTAGGTGCTTGACGACTGCTGAGTAAGGTTGGTTGCGGCGCAGCTTCGATGTTTGGTTGTTAGCCTGGAGGTGTGGAATGGCCCGGGTAAATGGAAATGTGAGCGGGGAGTTGCCGAGTTCCAAATAGTTTTTTGCAAAAGATGGGTTCTGTTTGGTCAAATCGCCTTGTCAATTCGACATAAAGCTGACGGCAAGTGCAAGACCTGCAAGGTAGCGAGCGGTTTGCGTGCTCGCTGTCTCGGTCGATGCGTGAGAATCCGAATCCGGGGCTGGGAACGTGGAAGGTACCTGTTGAACAGATCCCGCAGGTTGGAGGCCTGCCTTTCGTCTCGTTTTGGGCGGTGTATTTCCCTGACCTCCCTGACCTCCCGTTCTCCCGTCCCCCCCGTCCTCCCGTCCTCCCATCCTTTCGCTTGACCAACGTCCATTCGGTCGACGAGCTCATTGCACCACCCCGGGGCCCTGCGCGTTCGATACCACGGCTTTCCCCCGAGAACTCGAAGCCGCCCTATTCTTGGCCGACGTGGTCCCAGACACACTCTCTAGGGCGTCCTGGCGGGATCCCGAAGATGGGGTGCTGTGGGAGGGCCCAGAATTGGTGCCGGCATTGGGGGGCTGAGAAACGCTCTTAAACGCTCGAGGAGTCGCAGCTATGCTGCTGCTGGGACGAATTGGCAGCGGAAGATCCTTCGGCGAAGAAACCGCGCTGGGATCTCTTCTTGTCGCCGAACGCCTACTGCCGCTCCCATCACCGTTCTGCTGCCGGTTTCCCACCACGGGAAGCGTGACTTCCCGGATCGGAGGGCGTTCGGTTTGCGGAATGACGAGTTCCAAACGCGCCTCGCGACCGGCAGCCTCGGTCTGTTCAACTGCCTTGCTGCTGCTGCTGCTGCTGCTGCTGCTGCTGAAAGGGGTGTGAGGACGGATTGGTAGCGTTTCCGTGGCACAGCCCGGGCCAGTCTTGCTGCGGCCACGAACAAGAGCAGTCTCGGCAGCAATAATCTCAGCAGCAGTCTCAGGAAGCCGACGGGTAACGACGGGAGTACTCGTTGGGGTTGAGCCATTCTTGGAGCTTGCACGGCCAACGCTGCCTTGCACCGTCTTGGGGGAGGCTGCGACGACGGAGCTGATGGACCAAGAAAAGGCGGACCGCCGAAGCCCTCCTGGCGTCCCTGTCATTGCTCTTCTTTGGATGGATTTCTGGCACGCCTGGGAAGCACAAGTGGTATCCATGCTGCAGAGTCTTTCCACTTCCCCCATGAAACCCAAATCGATCCAAGACCCAACAATGTCCAGGGGGAACCTGAAGTCTGTTCGAAACCGTCAGTCCAGGGAAGCAATAAGCACGTTTTGTTCGCCTCGAGCAACTTACTGCGATTCACCAAGCGCCCAATGGCATCGGGGTCAACCCTCGCTGTCCTGCCGTCGGCCTTGGTAAGCCATATCTCTCCAACCTCGCCGGTCGCCGCCCCCCAGGAATAATACAACTCCACCCAGCCTCCCAGCGCCCACACCTCCCACGTCCTCCCGGCCTCGCCTCGTTGGGCATCCCTATAAGGGAGCGGCGCGAGACCTACTGGCGTCTCCTTCCACGGGGCACCCCCCAGGAAGGTCACGAAACAGTGCACAAGCTCGTGAACGACGGTGAAGGCCCGGAAGGCCAACGTGGCTTGGTAGGCCGCAGTGTAGGTTGGTAGTGATGGATTTTTTTTGATCCGTTTCGCTGCTTCGTAATCCGACTTCGCTTTGGCCAAGGCTTGGACCGTCTTGAGATCATATCATATCGGGCTTGGTCAGCGCAGGGGAAACGGCACGTGGGGGGGCAACAGACCGACTCACCTCCAAGTTGAGAAACATTGTTCCCGCCTCGCGGGGGTCCCACTGGAGCATGACCTCCTGGTGGCTTGGGTCCTTGCCGTTCAGCGCCTGGCATCTCGCCCAGGCCCCTGTCACCCAGTCGACGCGCCAAAACTGCCCATACACCATCCCAGTCCCTGGAAGGCCGAGATCCGCGCTCACCACGACGGGAACGAAGGTCTGGCGGAGCCGCCGGATAAAGAATCGCACCCAGCCCCGCATCTCGTCGTCGCCCGGCCTCAAGCCCTGCCGTTGATTCCCCGGGGCTGGCGGGGGGTAAACTATGCTGCCCGGTCCCCCCTTCAGCCTCCAGTATTCGACGATCACGGTTCCAAGCCGGAGCAGCGCTTGGAAAGGCAGCAGGCTTTCGTCCGCCAGCATGTCGAGAGCCAGGCCGACCGTGTCGTAGACGGCGTCCCGGACGGGTTTGGGCGCGTCTTTTTCGGCACCGCCTTCTACCACGCGAATCCACATGCGTGGCATGCTGGGCGGGCTGTTGGCGCTGCAGGAAGTGGGCCGGTGGTCCAAGCCTTGAGACGGCGGCTCGTGACGAGCTGGATGTTGCGCGCCGTCCGGGAGCGAGCGCGACACGGGAGAGGACGTCACGGGCTCCCGCAATGGGTCTTTCGTCTGCTTGAACTTGGAGGGCTTGGAGCCCCTGGAGTCCTTGGAGACCCTGGAGTCCTTGGAGACCCTGTAGTCCTTGGAGACCCTGGAGTCCTTGGACACCTTGGAACCGCCCGTGGCCGTTTTGCCGATGAGAGCCATTTTGCTCTTGGAGGTATCCGGGTAGGTCAGTTGGGTGAGTTGGGTGAGTTCAAGTTGGGTGAGTTGGGTGTTGTAACAGGGGGGTATGGGCCGTATGCCTAAGGGTGTTCGGGCTGGCACAAGCCAAGGATCAATGGTGGAGAAATTACTGTTTTAGTCCAGCTGGTGACGGGATGGGAATCTGAGAGGGCTCTTCAGTTGCAATAACCCCCCCTGAGAGAGTCTATGGAGCAAACATTGTCCAAGGATTTATATCTGCCTAGGTACTAGTTCTTCCCGTCCTGACGGCCTGCGAATCATTCGACCAGACAGGAGGACTGTCTCCCTCGGGCCGGCGCTGCACCGCGGCGACATGGATAACCGGCCCCGGCCACATCTCATACAATTCCGTCGGAGCTTCAGACGGCCACAACGGGCAACTCAGTCCAATAGTCCAGAGGGGGTCCTCTGTCGGCCAGGCAGTTGCACATGATCAACCGATCTGCAACAGGGCGTAACGTTGGCGGGCCCCAACTTGTTCGAGTTCAAGTCGGGTTGTTCTCAAACCGACGGTCGACCAGTGCTTCGGCCTCCCGGCGGGCTTCAAGCGGCCCGAGGACGGAACAGTTCCGAGCTCCAGTTGCGGCCGGGGCCTAACGGGGCCGCTGGGGGCCGTGGCTGGGGTCGATACCTGTAGCCCATTTGGCTGTGACCCCGTTGGTTTCAGCTCAACCACGCCGGCCACACACACAATGGACGCGTCTGGGCGGGGTGTGATTGACAAGGATCGGTCCACGGGCCGTTGGCGCTTCACTCACCAATCGCAAACGCCAACCGCAGCGGCACGTCCTTCTCTTGTTGGGAGCTGTGCCGTGGGGGGGCATGGAGCTTGGAGCATGGAGCTGTTTGTACTGCGAGGATTTGTTCCCCCATCCTCCCGCTTCGATTTCCCCTCCACAACAACCCAAACTTCCTCATCCCCATCCTTCTCCCCCGGCCCCTACCCCTCCGCCTCCAGCCATGGCGGGCCTTGATGCGATTCTCGACAAGCAGCACCGCGACTCCCTGGATCGCGCGATCCAGAACGTCCTCAGCACGCAGCTGGCATTGGACACATGGGCCCAGATCATTGATGGCCTGCCGCTCGCCAGTGTCGCCTGTGATCAATCCTCGCCGAGGCTTGCACTGGGACACCCCATTCTCTATCACACGTCTCTGTGTCACGGTGCCAGCGACGCTGCGCAGGACGTCTCGTCCGAGTTCGCTGATATTGGCATACTGGACTTTGATGCCAAGGTACGTGGGTTGATATGAAGTCAGTATTATCCCGTGGGTTTGGGTATACTGAACGAAACCCGCCCAGCTCCTCCAGGCGTACCAGTCTGCGCAGCCCGGCCTTCGCAGCTTCGACTGCCGTCTTATCGAGCTCGTCGCTGTCGCCGTCCACAAGATAGCCGCCCTCCTCTACAAGCGGGACCACCGCCTTCACGATAACGTTTGGAAGCCCAAGGACCCGGCCAATACCGTGGAACAGGTAACATCGTGGGAGTCAGACCCGTGGGGGTTTGGGCTGCATGCACACCTGCGTCCGGGCCCGACCTTGCTCAACCACGTGGCCTACAATGCCAGCGACCGATATCCCGACAAGGACGCCGACATCGTCGGCTACTGGGCCGAGAACCGGGTCCTGGGCGGCGTGGTCATCTTCGACCGGTCTGAATCGTGGGGGGACGACGACGAGGGCAGGCCCGAGCCGAACGTCTATCTTCACTCGGACCGTAGTGGAGTTACTTTCAGAGTCTGGCAGCTGCTGGACGAGCAGCAACAGGCTCTGGTTCACTTCCTGACCTCGCCAGCTGCAGCTGGGACGGGCCCCTTTCCGCTCTCCGCCTCGGAGAAGAACTTGAAGCGGTTTGATCCCGGGATCGCCACCAGGCACAAGGTGTACAGAGACATCTGGGAGCGGGCCGAGACCGTTGAAACGGGGTGTGTTCGTAATGCGCTAGACTACCCGGAAATAGCCTTGGGTTGGCTCACCCGCCAATCCCAGTGAGCAGGGTGAGCAGGGAACTGCGTACGGGAGGAGAGAGTAGGCGAGCGCGTGTGTGTGAGGGTGTGCGGGAGTGTACCGTGTGGGATGGCCCAGCGCGATAACTAGATCCATAACTTCGCCACCAAACGTATCTTCATGCGGAAAAAAGAGTCGGGAAAAGTCAATCTGCCTCTTCCCTTTTTGAACCTCTTTTTTCTTTCTTTTCAAGTCGTTGTTTGGCTGTTGAGTTGGAGGTTCTTGAATCTCGGACCCAAGCCCCTGTCACAAGTCTTGTGCCAACCAACAACCCCAAGGTTGAACTGTAGCTACTTTAACAACCCGGCGGAGCACACGGCTCGGAATAGTGATCGACGTCCAACACTATGGTGTTTGTTAGCACGTGTTGCTTCGACAAATCAAGGTGGCGGGCGCTGTAGGGGGCGGGTTACGCGTACGGGTGGGAGGAGAACTTTGCGGATGACAGGTATGAGAAGTTTGGGTGGTACTTGGGGATCATGCGTCGGGATGTACCTAACACTGGTAGTCATCTTTCCTATGTGGTATGGCACGGTTATGAGAGGCATCTGATGCCCTGTCCAGTTCCATTCGGATCTCAGATGCAGTAACTCGGAGCTCAACCTCCCTCTCGTCTGCCCCTCCTCCACTCCCTAACCCACCCCCTCCACGCCGCCAGGGCATCCAGCATCTTCGTTGGGTCAGCAGGCCGCATCCTCTCTCTCCAAGACATGCCACCGGGGAACCTGTGGTTCTGCCACACCTCTGGATTGGTCCAGTGCCACCTGCCCACCGGCTCAACCCGGTCCGGCGGCAACAGGGCAGCCCAGCGCCTCCATGTATCGAGGCCCTCTTCCACCTCGGGTCGCCCGCCGCCGTTCACGGTCGTCTCAGTCTTCAGTGGTGGCGGCAGCGCCTTCAGGAGATTCTCAATATCGTACACGGGCCGCTCTCTTCGCTCGCCATCCACCCAGAATTCGATCTTCCCTAGCACACCTTCGAACACGAGCAGCCCGCACGCGCGTGCGCCGGCCTGCGTAAGGTCCAGCAGCCACCAGAACGCCATGGCCAGGTACAGACCCAGGCTATCGCCGTCATATGGATAGGCGTGATCCGCTGTGCTCCGCGTGCTGGGGCCCGACCAGACGTACTCTGAGTACGGCGGGGGTCCGGCAAAGATACATGGCTCGTGGCGAATGGAGCCGAAGGGGAAGATTTCGGCAACACTTATGCTCGACCGTCGATTGCGGTGGTGCCACGGGTCATCGCGGCCGGTTCTGGGCTTGGAGGTCACGGCGACGAGAAGATTGGTCACAGTGTATCGTGGGGATCGCAGACGCGCGGCGCTGCTGACGCTGCTGCTGACCACGCCAAGTGGCCCACGGGCAAGGAACCGAGACAGGAGGTGGTAAAAGTTGTATGCGCCCGGGGGCGGTTGGGGGGTCTGAACCGCAGACCTTAAACGACGACTTCTTGTAGCCGCGGAATCGTGCCTGAAACGTGACTTTGTGCGGGCCCTGACACACTGCCTGGTCGATCTCTCTGTGGCTCAGGATCCGGATGGCCACGCGCAGGCTTGGACCATGGGTTTGGCTGGGGAGGGGGCACATGGTCCATGTCGGGAACAGGCCGCACCCTGGCACAAAGGCGACGTCGAGTTGGTAGGGAGGGGACGCCGGGGAGGAGACCAGATGTCGCACGTCGTAGTGGACCGTCCGACTGGTCAGGAGAAGGGGCAGGGCGGTGGGAGGAGGGGGCAGAGTCGGCTCAATCCAGATGTCGCAACCATCCTTGAGCCGGACACGGTCCAGGCGCGTTTTTGAGAAGTAGTCGACAAGGGGCGTTGGGTCCCAGATGACGAGGGAGAGGATGCTGTGGCGGAGCTCTCTCGGCAAGCGTTCAAGGAACGAGGCCGACACTTGATCCAAAGGCCTTCAGGCACCCGGGTTGGCCTGCTTCCACTCAATGTCCTCCACAATCTGGATGACAATGTCAGTGATGATGTACTCGCCATTCATGAGCCAAGTCGGCCTCCTTTTGATCCAGCCAAAGCATCTAGACCTCTCGGCCCTGCCTCTCTCGTGGGTCTGGTGACCCGACCTTCCGAAACCTCGTCAGATGCCTGTGTCTCGGCAACTTGTCATTGATCCTCCGATGCTTCGTGCTCAACACGCGCAGCCACACGTCCGCGCCCCCGGCGTCTCGGACAGCAGAGCGAAAACCGTGCCCGCCTTCATGCTCGCGGGTAGAGAGCAGGCAATCCGCTCGTTCTTGTCCCTGATGTACTCAATCGGCGGCGGCCCGTCGAGCTGCAGGTAGGTTTCGCCCCAGGCGTCGTCCAGGTCCATGCCGTCGACCAGGTCGGTCAGGTCGGTGTAGTGCTGCGTATCGAGCAGGCTCTGAGCGAGGTGCTCGGGTTTGGGGTAGGGGATGCCGCTAGGGTTGCGCTTATACTGGTCCGGGCTGCAGTCGACGCGGCATTCAAAAGCACGTGGCCAGCCTGGAGCCAAAAGCCAAACACGGCTCAACGCAGGGCTTTGCAGGAAACAAGCATCCTCTCTTGCTCCCCTACCCTACTACCTCACGACTTTGTCGAGTCCACATTAATGTTCATCTTAATCCTTCCCCTCCACCATATCAGCCCCAAGTGGCTGGCGCCCGAGCAGGTCGTTGCAAAAGCAGTCGCTGACCTCTGTCCCCTCCGCCACGATAACGCGCCTCACGCCCGTGCGCTCCTCCTCCACGAGCTGACGCTCGCGCACGTCAACCGACTTTCGGACGGCGGCAGAGCTCGGCAGCTTGGAGAGCAGCTTGCCTAGTTTGGACTTGGACTTGGGCTGGGCGTCCGGGTTGGAGGGTCCTACGCGCTGGTAGTAGGTGCGGCACGGCTCTTTGCTGGTGGTCGGGGTTTGGTCCGGCGTAGGGACGAGGGTTGTAGAGGAGTGGAGGGAGGGGGATGTTGTTGTGGCTGAGGATGTCTCCATTTTCGGGTTTGGCGTTAGGTTAGGTTGTCAGGATTAGGTCAGGAGGCCATTGGTGCTGACGGTAGTATCGTTGGTAGCGTTGTGTAGTAGGCCGCAAGGAGTCGAGGACATGATAAGCGAGGTCTCAGCAGCATTTATCTCCGCGCTTCCTGCATGCTAATAACGGCAATGTCAAGATTATGCTTTAGGCTATAGGAGTTGGACTCCGCCCACCCAAACTGGGTAGAGGGTTAGCGCCTGATAAACCGACCGACATCCCGCCCGATGGCCGACCGATGGCCCGACCGATAGCCCCGACCGACTATTACCCTAACCCGGCGTACCCTGCTTACCCTTGCGCGCGCGACCGACGGAGCAGGGTGAGCCACCTAAGCTCACGAGTTACAGAATAGCATGGTTAGCACATCACGCCTCGCTAGCGCACGGAGCAAGGGAGAGGTCCGAACATGCCATGTGGGTGGATTAGGTAGGTAGGCCTGCACCAATAGCATCTGGGAGCACCTAGGCAGCAGGATTCGGAAATAAACGCGAATTCGACGCCTGGTTGCTGTCAACCCCGCGTGTCTCTCGCTTGTCCCTGACCACCCCTCTCCCCTCCCCCACACACCAACTATTGCCCGCGACACATGGAAGCTGCAAAGCAACCCTCCCGCCATGCCTCATACCGCGACTGGGCTGTCCCTCGACAGCCTGCCACTGCTCGTTCTTGACGGCATCGTGGGAGCGCTCTGCCCGCACTGCACCGGGGACGCGAGGTTCCGGAGGTGGGAGACGCCCGTCCACCCCGACTCCTGCGGCGCAATCATTGCGAACACGCGTGCCCTCGCGAGTCTTGCTGCAACCTGCAGGGCCTTGTACGCCGTCGCCAACCCCTCTCTCTACCACCAGCCCCAGTGCCGCAATACCCAACGCATTAACCTCCTCCGCACCCTCGTCGGCCGGCCTGACCTTGCCCGCCGTGTCAAAGTCCTGAGGCTCGACTTCGACGACGGCCGTCGCCAAATCAGTACCGATGGCGACTGGGCGTTTGTCTTGGATCTTGCCATACGCCACCACGACTGGTCCGTTGTGAATCATGCCACTGACCGTGCTAGTTGCTACGGCGACTACGAAGGGACGCAGGACGACTTGCCTTCAAATCTCCTGATCGCCGAATGCCCAAACCTGGAAACACTCGGTCTAGTACTCGGCTATGGCATCAACTTTGCTCCTCTCCGGCCGGCATCTCTCCCGCACCTGAGGGACGTGTACGTCACCGCCATCGACCCTGACGACGGATTGAACCTGGGCTTGCTCAAGGACTTGTACCCCGCCGCCCCTGCAATGCAAAGCTTCACCAGCAACCTCGCAGACGACGTATCCGCCTGGGCAGCGGGGACGCCCTACCGCGACTTCCCGCTCGGCAACCTACGGCACCTCCGCATCCAGATGGGCGCGCTGTCGTCCAGGTGTCTCCGCGTGCTCCTGCGGTCCTGCCCCGAGCTCGAGTCCTTTACCTATCAGGCGGGCTGCCCGGGGGACAACCCGGAGCAGTTCACCCCTGACATGGTCAGGAGGATGCTGCCTCGCTACGTGCCGCAGCTGAAGCACTTGGACCTCAACCTGTGGCGGGGCCGTCACTTTGGTGAATGGGGTCTCTACGAGCCTGAGAACGATCCGGCCAACGACCCGGACCCGGGTCCCGGGTTTACAGCACTCTCGCACCTCGAAACGTTGGCCGTCGACACGTTGGTCTTGAAGGAGGCCTGGGGTGAGGAGCAACCACTCGAGACGCTGTTCCCCGAGTCACTGCGCTCCTTGACGGTGACTGTAATGGATCTTCGCACCGAGGAACTTGGGGCGTTGAAGGCGTTTGCCGTCACAGCTCGCATCCATTTGCCGAATATGACGTACGTCGAGATCAGGCACGATGATGACTATCAGGGTTTTCAATAGTTACGGACATTCTGAGGAGAGCTGCAACTTGTTGTTGTCTTGGGGGGTCAAAGTGTACCCGCCTTTGTTCGTTTGCCCGAGGCATCTCATGCTACCCCAACACAATCCCATACGCCTCCTCAGCCCAGAAGCCGTTTACGCAGCCTAAAGAGATTTCCAGGCATGGGAACTGGGCATTTGTGATGTGCGCGACAGCCCATCTCCATCGGGCTTCCGACGGACGTTAGATGATACCAAGTGGTGTCGTTCCAGCTCAGAGCCTATCTCTCCATCAATCTCTCAAACTCGACTTCGCACACTCCAGCCTCGACATAGGCTGGTGGGGAGACGGGATAAGATCTCCATAGTTTCCAGTCCAAGGACCGCACAGTTCCGCCGCAACGTTCGAATCCCTACCTCTCATGGTATGCATCTCTCGAGCAGCCCTTGTGATGCCAATGATTGGTTGGACCGACAGCTCTGAAAACGACTCCATCTCCTCCTCGTCGAGCCCCTCGAGCACTCTTGGATCGAACCACACAAAGTAAAACACCACACTCTCCCATGCCTTGTCATCTCCTTCCATCGGGTACCTTTTGCAGGACAATCACAGAGTGTTGGTAGAACTTGGCGTCCACCTTGGGCGAGTTGCCCCATTGGAAGTCCTTGCGGCCAGCAGCCTTGGCTGCCGCCAGCTTGGCTCGCTGGTGAGCAACGCAACGGAGTAGCATGGCGTTCTGCGGCAGCTCCTTTTCATCGGCCTCCATCTCACGATGGGATCGCCATGTCGATTCGAAGTCCCTCGCAGCTCGTCTTGTGACCTCGCCGAGTGCCACATCCGCCATCTCGGCCACGAAAACGTTGATCTTGTAAACATCGAGCCGGTTCCGGGCGCTAATCTCGTCGCCATGGCGGATCTTGAAGGTCTTTGTCTCGAGAGCGCTCGCGATAGCAGCTAGATCGCCCTGGCTGCTGCTGCTGCTGCGCGTCGCTGGCCACGGCACGTAGACCTGGAAGCCGACCCACGGCATATCCCACGTCCCGTCGCCCTCTCCGAACGCCTCGGGCGGTTGGCCCTCTAGGCCACGCGTGTATTGGTGCCAGGCGCTCACGCACGGCACGCTGCCGCCGTCTTCCTGCTGCTGCTCCTCCTCGCTCCCCGTTTCCAGGGTCCTTGTAACGAGGTAGTGTCGGTGACCGGGCCGGCTGAGTCGCGGATCGATGACGTCCTCGCCGCGGCGGTACCGGTGCAGGGTGTCGCACCACGCGGCCCATGTTTTGAATGGCTGGTCGATGGTTCCCAGTTCGGAAGACATGGTAGGGTAGCTGGAGGGGAGGGGGGGGGGGTGGACGGGAGGCAATCAGTGAATGAAGCCGTCGGTCTGATCAGCGAAGGCTGTAATAACTAATAAATGACTGATGTGCCGTTGGAAATTGTGGGGGCTTTACTGAATCTTGCTGCGGGGTGGGAGAAGATTGGATGGAGCTCAAGTAGTTCAAAAGCCCAAGACAATTGCCCGTGGGTTTCAACAAAGGTCAGATTAATGGCTTTGTTGCCTAGATCTTGGTTGTCCCTGGCAACCTGCTCACCGCTGGGAAGTGGGAAGTTGCCACCTGTTGGGAACCAGGGCGGCCCGGTAACTCCAGCGTGGGCCTTAGAAAAGGAGGTGAAAAGCGAGGCTTAGCCGAGGTCAACCCTGGCGGGCTAACATACAGGACAGAGGGTCTGGGTGATGCACCACATTGCGGGCTCTCTCCCACGCACTCCATCCCTGACACTCTTCCTCTCTTCTTCCCGCTCCGTCTCATCCAGCTCATGGGCGCCCTCCCTTTTCATTGAACACCATCCACGGTCACCCCGCTGATCTCAGCATGGACTCGATACTCTAGAACGACGGCGGTCACAAGCAAAGACCCACGGATGTGCTGCTACGTGTCCGCGGCGCTTCGGTAATGGTCTGAGACCAGTCTCACTCAGCTCGGATGGACAGGGCAACGGGCCGTCACCGCATTGGTGTCCGGTCCCTCAGCCCGTCCCGCTTTTCAAGAAAGGGGCTTCCGAGACCGGGATTCGGATCGGGGAGTAGGAAGCATCCGAGACAAGAGAGATGATCATCGATAGGTGTCTAGGCCGAGAAGGTCCTGGAATCCTTGCATATTAACGGACCAATGTCCGGCGAGACAATGCTTCTTATATGGCTAGAAAACCCGCCTGTCTTGACTGTTCCGCAGCCAACCCCTGAGCAGCCCCAATCACCACTCATTCCCTCGCCATGATCCTCGGTACAATCCTCCCCCACCTCCCCTCCATCACCCACCCCGGCCTAATCCTCCTCGCCCTCCTGGTACACCCTCCCCTTTCCGCCACTCGCACCCTACGGACAACCAGTTAGTAACTAACGACGCGAACCAGTTAACCCTCCGCTTCCTCCACACGGCCATGAAAAACCTCTACTTTCACCCGCTCTCCTCCTACCCAGGCCCCCTCCTCTCCCGCGCCTCCATCCTGCCCCACACGCTGCGCCTGTGGTCGGGCACGGGTCCCGCCCAAATCCACGCCCTACACGAGCGCTACGGCCCCGTGGTGCGCATCGGTCCAAACCACCTGTCCTACACCGACGTGCGGGGCTGGCGGGACATCTACGGCCAGCACCGGCAGCAGGACCAGGACCACCACGGCGGCGCAAGGAATGAAAACGCCAAGGCGCGGCTCTTCTACGAGAACCAGACGCTGGAGCGCGGCGTCGAGCCCGACACGATGCTCACCGCCGGCTGGGACGAGCACGCGCGGGTGCGCCGCGCTCTGGCCGGCGGGTTTAGCGAGGCCGGCGTGCGCGGCCAGGAAAGCGTGATCGCGGGTTATGTGGACCTGCTCGTGCGCCAGCTGAGCAACAGGGGGGGGAAGGACAAGGTGGATCTCGTGCGGTGGTATAACTGGACGACATTTGATGTGGTGGGCGACTTGGTGTTTGCTGAGTCGTTCGAGTGTCTGGAGCGGGGGAGGGGGCATCCGTTTGTGGACATGGTGACGGGATTCGTGGACCAACAGGCCCTGTTGTTGGGGATGAAGTATTGCGGATTGGGGAAGCTGGGGGTGGTTAGGTGGGTGGTGGCAAATTGGCTGTCGTATGATGCCCTGGACGAGATGCGGGCCATCCTGCGCGCGAAACTGGGGCGGAGGTTGGAGGTGAAGGAGGAGAGGGGGGATTTGTTTGAGGGCTTGATGCGCAAGCGGGAAGAATGGGTGAGTGCTTTCACAACAACCGCAACAACTACAAGTCGTTGTAATACCAGTGGTGCCACCGTACCCAATGACTCGCTGGCTGCTCGATGAACCTGCGGGTCATCATGCTCGCTGACCGACAGAATAGAATCTCGACATGAATCGCCTGGGGGCCGAGGCGACCTTCCTGGCGACTGCTGGGGCCGACTCGACGGCGAGTATTTTGTCGGGCGCCACCTATCTCCTGCTCCAAAACCCCGAGTCCATGGAGAGGTTGAAGGGCGAAGTGCGAAGCTCGTTCAACAAGGCCGCCGACATCACCATTGCTTCAGTCGGCCGCTTGCCCTACCTGCTCGCCTGTCTCAACGAGGCCCTGCGCCGATTTCCGCCGGGCCTTGCCAATTTTGTGCGTGATGTGCACGGCGGCGGAGAGGTGATCGCGGGACGCTTTGTTCCCGAGGGTGTGCGTGCCCAACTATACGTTCCCCCTTGCCTTCGCGCCCTCCGGACATGGATATTAAGAAACTGACGTTGCGTGTGTCGTGACTAGACAATGGTCGAGATCCAGCACTACGCCATGAACCACAGCTCCCAGCACTGGCACGACCCCTTCGCCTACCAACCGGAGCGGTGGCTGCACAGGACTGGAGACAAGTCTGGCGGGGCCAAGGGAAGGGACGAGAAAGACGCCGACCGCGACCATCTCGAGGCCATGCAGCCGTTCAGCGTTGGACCTCGGAACTGCGTAGGAAGAAAGTGGGTTTCGCAGCCATCCCTGAAGTTGCTCGTCGCGCTCCAAGCCGGGCTATGCTGACGTTTCAAAATGTCCAACAGCCTTGCATACGCCGAGATGAGACTAATCCTCGCACGCATCATGTTTGAGTTCGACCTGAGGCTTGCTAAGGAGAGCGAGGACTGGCTAAGGCGCGCCAAAATGGGCACTTTCTGGGCGAAGCCGCCGCTGTATGTATACTTGACGGCTGCCACGGGAGGATAATTAGTATGTTGTGCGGATTGCGCAGCGCACAGTTCCAACCGAGTAGTATACCGACCGCTTCGCGAATTATGAGGCCAGGGCAGGGTATCTAGGCCTCGCTACCACCAGGATAGTGCGTAAATGCTAGATACCAGCACCCAGAACGAGTTTATAGTGCGAAGGGCTTCTCTCCATGTAGGGGCCCTTGGAGGAGGGTTGGAGCTGGCTCCGCAACGTGGACGTACAGCGAGGCCTGGCTGGTTACGTTTGTTTAGCACCACGAGCCCCGGTTGAGGAGACTGGTTACTGAAGCGGAGCCATCGTTCCTCAAAGAAAAACACACACCCAGAACCACCCATACATCATACTTCTGCTGGGCTGGCCGGAGAGGGGCACATCAACACGTGGGAAAGATCCAAAGAAAAACGCGAATCACTTCGCGAGTAGGACCTCAATTGCGATTCCAAGATATGTCCCCGTCTGGTCACACGAAAGAGAACCCCGGGGCGGTGCGGCAAGGGTCGTGTTACAGCTAACTAAATGATATTGGTGGTGAGCTTGGTGGTGTCAATCTTGGTTGCCCCCCTGAAAATGGGAATGGGAGGTTGAGCTCCCTTAAGTACAGAGGCTGACTTGCAGCCACAGAACGCAACAGAAAACAGAAAGTCCAGCTCTGCTCCATGTGCCCAGAGGGCCACGGTGTGAGAGCATCTCCCTGAACCATTATACATCGTCTCTCACTTATTGCACTGCTCTGCATTGTGTTGAAACCGGTCCCTGGACAAACCGGCTCCACAATCCATCCTTGCCCAGCGCTTCCATGTCATCCTGCCTCAGCAAGAGCATTACTTCGAGGACTTCTTCTGGCGTGTCGTCTGCGGTCAATCTCCTACGCCGTGGCAGGATGATAGCATTGCCATCCCCTTCGACTGCGCGCAGTCGAAGACGGTCGGGTCGTCCAAGCTGGGGGCCGAAGTCGGTTGAATAGATCTCGAAGTTCGCCCAGCTCGAGGTCGCGAAGTCCCTGGACCCAAACCAGTTCCATCCCTGGCGGATCATTCGGTAGTCATCCACGCGATCGATAAGACTGTAGATTTCGGCAAAGTGCCGCCGGCTGCACCGCGCCCGCCTCGTCGACCCAGAAACGACCTCGCAAAGCGCGGCGAGCGCTCGCCCGTCCTCTTCGTCATGCGCAGCGCTCACTTGGATCACGGGGAGTCGCACGAGACAGTTGCTGACAACATTTCCAAGATATACATCCTGTCCTTCCGTGCGATCCGAGTCCTTGATCAGATGTCGTCGCCCGTTGACAGCTGTCATGAGCTCGCTTGTTTCGCTCGCGAGTGCTGGGCTCCGCTTCTCGCGCACGCGACTGACCGCCGACCAAAGGAGGGCAGTGAGGATCGTGTTCGTGCTCGGTTTCGCTGCCATGTGTTCGGCGACATGCTCTTTGACCAAGTCGATTTGGCGGAGAGGAACTTCGAGCACGCGACAGGCGGAGGGGGGAAATACAGCCGGCGGCGGCGTGGGCGGGCTTGTGGTGTATTCTGGGTGCAACGCAAAAAGCTCTCTTAGGGAAGCGGTCGACACGACGTCGAGATCGGGGGCTAGCGCTCTTGGTAGCCAACGCTGCCGGTCCTCAACTCGAACCGGGCAGGGTGTGGTTGCAGCCGGCCGTGTCCGTACGTGGCTAGCCCATAGCCTCAGCAGTTGGTCGAATCCGGCAGCGTCCCCTGCGCTGTGAAGCATCGAGACACACAACCCGAGTCCCTGGTTATCGCCGAACCCGAAGACGCTCACCGCGAGAACAGGCGCTCCCACGCCAGATGAATGCTCCCTGAGCGGGTTCGTGTTGGGCACCGGCCATACATGATCTGGAATGCTGGATGGGGGCATGCCGGCTGCGGCCAGCGAGTCGTACTCGAGCGGAATCAAGCCTTTGTTGGCCAAGACGGGAGGCTTGTCATCTGTCGTCCATCGGATCTCGACCCCTGGCCGTTGCAACGGCGCCGCTTCTGTCGGATAGACACGGCCAGATAACCAGGGTACCTGCTTGCAAAGGGCGTCCAAGCCGCGTTGGAGGGTCTCAGTCACCGCCGAGAGCGGCTCCGTCGTCCGAAAGAGCACAAGTTGCGACGTATAAACGTTCGCCATGACCAAGTCGAGGGGCGTGAGCCGTTCGACGCCCAAATTGGCGGCCATGGTTGATGAAGCCGGCACTGGGATCACGGGTTCGAATGTGGCGGGAAAGCCGGGGCCGGGGCATGCGTTAATGTTCTCAGTCGGCCATGCTGTCAGGCAGGCACATCAGTCCGTGGATCACGACTTAAAACCCCGGTGACGGAGAACCCAATCCTACCGAGACCATCGCGCTACATACAGGTTTGCAATTCCCGAGTTTTCGGCCCGAAGATCTTTGAGAAGCGTGGATGGTGGGGCATACAAGCCTCCGACGAAGCATCCAAGTCCGAGACGTGATTTTCGGCAACTCGGGGGACGTATTCCAAGTTCGGTCTCCGAAAAATGCTGCCCGTGACTTCACCGACACAACTGCCAGGCGGGTGCCTAAGTTTCTCATCTCCCGTGAGAGGCGAACATGGCAGTTCCAAGATTTGATGCCTGGGATATGATTGGGGACGCGACACGTTAGTTATCATGCCCCTGGTGAGACAGCAGGACTGAGTGTCCAGCGCTGTCCAACGTCGGATCCATGACCCCGTGTATCACGTTGGCTTAGTAGCTTGTGCTACCATCACATGTTGGAACAGCTGATTCGAACCACCACAGTTGTTGATATGGAGGCACTGAAAGGCACTTGTAAAATGGGTGCAAAGTGATGCTGGTCAAGATGTAGGAATTGCTTCAATTCGTCTTGTTCTGTGTGTGTGCTCTGGGGACTGCCCTGGCCTTCTTTTATCTCCCTGGCTCCCAGGGCTCGTTGCCCTGAAGCTCGCTGCCCTCGGAGTCCGTGATGGTCTCGGAATCTACCGTCTCAGCGCTGATCCTTTCCTAGGCACGGCGTTGTGTTCAACTACCTGCGGTTGAGCCCAGGTTGGTGCTTTGGCCTGACATCACATATGTCCATATGTTATGACAGCCCCCGGCTGCCGTGTCATGGTTCAACTAATCCCGGCTTATCGAGCTCCTGTTATTGGACACAAACTCGCAAATACACGAGTACGCCATTGTTAGGTTTACCGCTCGAAGCTCACTCATCAAGTCCTAAGCGGGAGCCCAGTCAGTTTGAAGTGGACGATTATTCCGGGAATGATAGGCACAGAGTCTTGTGCAACGGGCACCTCACAGGCACACTGGGACACCGATATCAAAACTCGTTTTGCAGATGTCCAAATTCCACCCCTAGCTTGATACAACCCCTAAGCCAAACCATCCCTACCCATCTCAACCGCCATCTTCCTCCTGTTGAACCATTCCACAGCCACATACACCAGCATCGTCACGGTGACCAACGGCACCGCCAGCGCGGCATACATCTGCAGCCCCGGATCCGCCAGCCACGTCGTCGGCTTGTCGCTCGAGACAGTCAAGTATCCCATCTGGAGAAAGTCCTATTATGCCATCACACACGTCCGTCAGCACCCCGCCCCTGCTGTTGTCAACAGTCCGACTTGCAAAAGAAACAACCCCTCCCTTACCGCAGCAAAAGAAGCCGGCACAAACACCACAGCCAGCACCGCCAGCGTCTTGACCACGCGCGCCTCGTACCGCGCGGCCTCGGACAGTCGCGCCAGCGCCCGCGCATGCTGGTTCGCGGCCTCGGTGTGCCGCTTGCTGATTTCGCTGTTGCGGAGCGCGACGGTGTCGCGGAGCTGGTGATTATCGGGTTTCCCCGTCAGCACTTCCCCCATTTCCTGTGGTTGTAGTTCTGGGGACTGGGGTGGTGGTTGGTAGCGCACCTGCTCTGCCGTGCTCCTGGCGCGCTCGATGACGGCGGTGATGTTGGCGAGGGCGAAGCGGTGGTCTTGGGTGGTTGTTTCTAGCCTGTCGGTCAATTCGTCGTGTAAGGAGGAAGGTGAGCGGGCGCGGAGCTTGTCGGCCAGGCGAGCGAGGCAGCTGATGGTTTCTGTGTTGAGCTTGATGACGTGCGAGACGCGCTGGGCCTGGTCCTGCAGGTACTGGAGAATCTTGGTGTCGGCTGCGGCACTGTAGGGTGTGTCGTATTCGTTTAGCTTGTCGGGCTCGACGCCGGAGAGGACGAGCCGCTCGAACTGGTGCCGGGTGTGAGAACGAGGCGCCAGGCTGGTATTTGATCCCGGTCAGGATGGGGGAGGTGTAACTCACCACTTGCGTCACATTCTCGTCCAGATGGTTGGTGAACTGGCGAATGTCGTGGTCAACGCTGCCGAGGCACATAGTGTGGAGGTGTGGCCACTCGCGGGCAAACCTACTCGCCCTGCTGGCCTCTCCAGTAAGGCTACCGCCCAGGCACTCCTTCGTGGCCTCCGAAAGCCTCACGAGAATGTGTATCCTGTCCTCCGAAGCAAAGTCCAACTTTTGATACACGAGAGCATGGCGAACCGCCCAGGGGTTCGTCCCGGGACTGTACTCGCTGCGCTGGCCGACGTACTTGAGGATGTAGCAGATTTCTGGCACCCGAGGTTTGGAAAGTCAGTCAACAGCGTCATAGGCGTCCTCCCCCGAGAATTACACGAACCAAGCCGAGTAAGAGATCCATGTTCGTCGAATTCCGTAGCGCTGTTGAACGCGCCAAAGCTCTCGTCCCTGGGGTAGCCCTTCTGGCCAAAGGCGCTCAGATGCCGGTAGAACTCGGGGAAGACGTCAAAGGTCGACAAGAGGTCTTGGATGCCGGCATGGCTGATCGGCAATCCAGCCCATCCAATGTTTGGTTCAAGAAGGCTGAGAGGAAAGACGGGTTGCAGTCAGTGGGGGGCTGTATTCCAACATCAGAAACAGGGGAAATCTCACTAGTATCTGGCGATCGGAGCAGGCCCCGTAGGCTTAGACGCTCCGTCTTTGCTGTCTGCGGCCTTGGGCTCACGGGCAGAGCGGATATCTGCGAGATGTTTCTGAAGGTCTTGCTCGGTCTCGAGGACGAACGTCTTGGTTTCTGGGGAGAAAGTTAATCGGACATGGTCAGTGGGGAAACATGGGATCATTGCAGGAATGGTGCTGCGGCAAACCGTTCTCGCTGACTTCTGCGACCTCCACATCCACGATTCCCTCCTTGTCAAAGGTCAAAGAGCGTGGAAGCCCCCTGCGCCAAGAGCTTCGAGACTTGTCGGCATCGCACCGAGGTGTTCCTGGAGGATGGTGCTGGCCAGTCTCGCCCAGTCGGCGTCAACGACATGGTGGGTTATGTACTGGTTGGTTGGTATTCAGGTTGGTGCTTATCGGAGTTGTTCAGACACTGAAAAGTTTTATGTGATTCCTGAGGAGGCAGCATAGGACAGAGTTGTTCTAGAACAATTTGGCCAAATATGGTGAATTATTAAAGAGAATCCAAAACACAGCCTTGCAGAGCCCAACCCCTCAAACCCCCTGGCCTCGGTATGCATTTGGGCAGCTGCCAGAACCACCCCCGCCAGTCAGTCTTCGGACACCCGCAACTCAGCCCCAAGGCAGAGCGAAAGGCTGGGTCGGGCCCAGTAGCAGCAGCGGCTTAAACAGCCCAGGCTAGCCGTCCGTAACCGGCGATGGCGCAAACACCCTCCTCCTCTGTGGAAGGCTCGCCCTCCTCAGGGCCGTCTTCTCATTCTTTTGGCGGGCCAAATTGTCAGTCCATGGCTCCTTGTCGGGTCTGGAGGCCACTTTGCATACCTCTGCGATGTATCGCGGCGCGTCGACACTCCATCCAGTCTCGCCGTTACTGAGGGGCTTGAAGAGGTGCGGGTTAGCGCGCCTCGGAGCTGAGGAGCCAAAGAGGGGGGCCTGGGAGCCTGGGAGCCTGCCTGGGGACAAACGTACCGTTACTTGCCAGACCACCTCGCCTTCGATCATCTCGTCGCCGAATTCTCTCCCGAGCCAGGCCTTGAGGACCGGCTCCCGGATGTAACCGTCGATCTTGGTGGTGGGCATTTGGAGCATTGCCGACTGTGGTGTTTGGCGAGGTCTTGGACAGCTCGTTTGTGGGAGGCACGGAAGAAGGGTGGTGATCAATTCCGTGGTGTTGCTTGCGGGAGGAAAAGCCTGGAGGGTTTTTCCTCCATACGGCGGGCTTGTGGTCGGTCTAGGATATGGGCCCAAGTGGGGCGGGCGCAGTAGATGCGATACCCCCCTACAGACCGGCCACTGAAGCCATCGCCACGAGTGCTATACTAACAGTACAGAAAATTGGTGGTGGTAAGCCTTGATGGCTATACGTACCCAAACAGGTAAATCAGTGGTAGTGAGCCTTGATGGCTATACGTACCCAAACGGGAAAAAGTGAGGTCTTCCATGGAGCCCATGCCTGGCTCAAATCCGTCAGTCCTCCGCCCAAGGGACCGTTCTAGTGGTTATTCCAAGTATCTTCACAAATAGAGTATACTTCTCGCGTATTAACGGCTTCGTCAGGCCGTCTGCTGGTATATCTACTCCCTGAATGTAACGGACCTTGAGGAGTCCCCTCGTTACCTGCTTAATGACCTATTTATATCGGATATCGATATTTCTCGTACGGGCCTTATTAAGGGGGTTTATAACGGTTTTGAAGGCGTTCAGGCTGTCGGTAAAGACGACGTTAACCTTCTTCTATAGAAAACCTATTTCCTCTAAGATATTTGTAACCTATTTTGCAGAGAGGGCTACGGGAGTTAGGTTCGTGAACTCGGCCTCTGTGGTGCTCAGAGCTATAAAGGTTTGCTTCTTTGACTTCTATAGAACTAGGCCTCTAGCTACGAAGACTAGATAGCCGCCCATAGAGTATTGAAGTAGGACGTAGTCGGCCTAGGAGGCGTTAGTAAATAAAGCTATTCGTAAATCCTCAGCTGTAATCTCTATACTACTAAATTCCAGACTACGGTCAACCGTACCTGTAAGGTAATAGAGGAGGTATTTTATTAAGTCGATATGAGCTTGGGATAGGCCGGCGTTTGCCTCTACGAGTTTTGAGGCCGTGAACGTAATGTCGGGTCTAGTACCTAATAAGAGCTAATTAATAGAGCCTATATCCTTGATATACTGCTTTTGCTAGTCTATAAGAGGTTCCTAAGCCGTAGGGAGCTCTAGCTTGGCTGGCCAAGGTATAGTTATTATATTACAGGTTGCTATCTCCTTCTTCTTGAGCAGGGCCTTGACGTAGGTTTCCTATAAGATGAAGATCTTACGGGCGTTACGGTCGCGAATAATATCGAAGCTAAGGAATCGCTTTACCTCCCCTATTTCCTTAAGGGTATAGACCTTCTTTAGCTAGGCAGTAACTTTGTCGATAGTACTAGTGCCTCTAGCGGTAATAAGTATATCGTCTATATAGAGGAGGAGTAATAGGCCGTTCTCCTTATAACGGAAGAGACAGATATCGGAATTAAGTACGTTAAACCCCAGTTTCTTTATTATTAGCGAGATCGTCTCGAACTAATAGTAAGGGATAAGTCGGATACTATAGAGGGCTTTCTTTAGGTAGAGGACTAAGCCCGGTAGTATCTCGATACCATTAGGGGGTATAACGTAATAGTCGATGCTATTAGGGATACTAGCATTAAGAAAGGCAGTCTTAAAGTCGAATTAGTAGTACTCGAGGTCAAGGGCTGCTATAGTAGCGAGGAAGGTTCTTACTATAATGCTGTTAACTACGGCCGTATAGTAGTCCTATGAATTCTATACGCCTTGCTCGAAGTTGCTATATACTACGAGCCTTGCCTTAGCTATAGTAGTATTAGTGACGGGGTCCTTTTTCTCGGTATAAACCTACTTAGAGGGAAGAATAGCTATACCCCTACGTTAAGGAATAAGGGAGTAGACGTCTCTATCGATTAGGCTTTAGTATTCTTAGTATATTATAGGGAGCTAGTATTCCTAGAAGTTGGAAAGGCGGCTGGCCTAGCAGAAGTTCTTAGGTAGAATAGACGATAGGAAGGTTATAATGTTATATTCTACCTTGAAGGTTAATAGGACTACCTCGAAGTAATAGTTCTAGGGTTGTTAAGGTTCCGTAAGGTATACGGAGTAGAAGGACTAACCCGGAAGCTTGCCGTTAGCTAACTTCGAGTAATAGTTATTATAATTACTACTAAACTTCGGCTTATATTACTATTAGCTGTATCTAGTAGTAATAGGGGTCTTATAATAGGGTAGGTTACCCGTAGCGAGGTCATTAGTATAAACCTTAGGTATTATCGTTGAGAATAGGTATTATAATAGAATCGGAGCCTTATTATGAATCTCCTCTTCTATAGTATCGAAGAACTCCGTATTAGAGTCGTATACTTCGTTATTAGACGGTAGCTCGGGGGTTACTTTAGGGGTTAGTAGGCTATTAGCCTCAGGGGTTAATAGGCTGTTAGCCTTAGGGGTTAATAGGCCGTTGGCCTCTTCAGGTTGCTAAGAACAGTTATCCTAGGGTTTATTATTATAATGAGAATCCTCCTCCTCTTGGTATTCTACCTCCTTTTCTTAGCTATCCTCCTCTTAGTATTCAGGGGTCTCCTTAAGAGCTGCCTGTAAGTCAAGTTATAGGCTTGATATCGTAATATAGTCCTTGAGAAATTCTCGTTCTTCAGTAGAGTCGGTATCTATAAGGATAACTTTGTATTCGACGGCAAAGGTATCGTCGTCTGGCTTCGAATCGGGGCCCTCGTTGAAGCGGACTGCGCTTATGCGAATAACGGTTTCCAGCTTAGGGTCTTAGATCCAGAAGATCTTTCCGTATAGGTCTATATAGCCGATAAGTCTGCCCTTCCTCGCTCTAGGGGTGAACTTATTAGCTATATTATATTTGGCTGGCTTGACGAAGTAGTAGTAGTAGTAGTAGTAGTATTCATACTCCGTTTTGCCCTATAGGCATGCCGGAACCTCTTCAATCTAGTTACAAA
>FTEL01009049.1_pt1 | contig 48673 bp, 35 predicted proteins | sample 1658911 | NCBI WGS metagenome assembly FTEL01 (sample SAMEA3914869, study PRJEB12502) | metagenome | biome: forest; material: soil | place: USA | collected 2012-03-12 | depth 0.1 m
CCCTTCTCTCCATCGCGGGGCGCCAGTGTAACACTGTTGGACGGTGTGTGTGTGTGTGTGGTGCATACATACATGCAAGCCTAGGGGCCAGTCCGGCATCGGTTCTATGGTCGGCGGCACAAGAAGATCAACCGTGGACCCAACGTCCAGTATTGAGGATGCATTGAAATGTGCAGAAGGTGGAATCGGAGAGAGCAAATGGGAGGCTCAAGATGGAGTCTCGCATTGCTACAGTACGAGGTTGCACAGCTGTCTCCCCCAGGCTGAGGCTGAAGTGGAGAAAGGCTTCTGAGGGCGGCTGTTGGGGCGCGATGACGTAGGGCGCGCTTCGCAGCCGCCCAGTCGCTCGGGTCACACCGAACATGGCTTGACAGGGGTGTCGGGTGGTGGGGAGCACACGCGATGCCGCCCGCCCTGGCTCAACCACACGCCAGGCGCCAGGGCGGGCGGCAAAAACCCAACAACAAACGAGCCCGCGCCCAGACACGCAGACGCCCTGACACGCAGACGCCCCGACACGCAGCTGTTGGGCCGAGCTGGGATCATGGCATTTTCATGCATACTCGGTGGCTGCCGCCAAAACGAGGGAGAACAACCAAGCGGCACGGGCGAGCTTCCGATCATGGCAAGTGGGATGCCAGCCTTCACCCTGATCTCGGCGCTCAGCAGGAGGTATGTGCCGGCATGGCTGCCTGTACGGAGACTGGCGCGCTGCGTTTGTGGCTGTCGACAGATGGCAGCGCCAAACCGAGATCCAGGGTACCATACCAGCGCACTTCCGCACCACTCACCGTCTGCAGGGCCACCACACGGGGAGACGCCCAAAGCAGCCGCGCGGACCAACAGGGGGGGGGGGGCATCGATAACCAATCTCGCACCGTTCCCCTCCTCCACCCGCAGCCAACGGCCACCAGCTCGGCGGCAGGTCTAGACGCGCTGACTGGGTCGTTTCGCGATCAGGCGCGGCAGGGATGTCGGCCTGCAGCGGCCAATCGGGACGCCCAGAGAGAGTTAATTTGGGGGTCTTGCATGCCGCAAGCGCCGCATGGCAGCGCGCCTCGGCGCCTCGGCGCCCCATCCCTGGCCCTGGCTTGACGCGATCGTCGGTGCGCGTCCAAACCACAACGTCCTGCCATCTCGCCGCCCACATACCTAGTAAATGTCGCGAGGACGGGGCTGCCAGTCGGGTAAGGCCGTTGCGAAAATCCTGCTTGAGTCTATTGCTCCCTAATGCCGCCACCTCGGCCGAGTCACCAACACCACTTCCCCCTTGGGGAGGACGGGGCCCCGGAGCAGGACGAGCGCCGGGGCTCGCGCATGGTGGCATGGTGGGGGCCTGGGCCTCCCGGCATCCGACACCTCACGCTGCAGCATTGGAAGCCGTCAGCAAGCAGACACGGTACAGCACACTCGGCACACTTTGCTGCTCCGTGACGGGTCTGGCAGGCCACCCTCACCATCACCCTCCCCGCTCCTCGCTCCTTGCTCCTTGCTCGAGGGTGATGCCTGAGCACAAAGTACCCTGCAGCGCAGAAAAGTACCCCGGTGAAGGGGGGTACATGGATGGGGTGGGCGGTCGTGGGAAACCCAGGAGAAACAGAGGACCAACCTTGCGCACTTCGAGGCAGCGCAGTCCATGATGGGCAGCAGCATCGAAACCGACGGCCGCTTCACAGCCTCAAGATGGCGGCGGCAGAATGCCAAATAGTCAGGTATTTGTGTTTTTTTTCTTGAATCACAAATAGCCCACGAATCCTTGGACCCGAGGATCTGGGTCATGTGGCTCGTGCGCGGCAAGGGTGGCCGTCCCAAAGGGGGGCTGTGTACCCTAACGGAAATGGCGGGAGGTTTGCAACAAATCTTGTTAGCAGAGGCGCGCAGCCACATCACAACCCGCGCGGCGGCCGCTGCGGGGTTCTGTGGTGTCAGTCATGCTGCACGCCCAACCTGCAAAAAAGGGGGAACCGGGCGGCTTGCGAGGCATCGTCCAGACTCGTCCAGCGGAGGTGGCCGACTCCGACCACGCGCACACCGCTGGTTTTGCATCTATTTGCTGCCTGTCTTGGTGAATTTTTCTTCTCCTCGCCCGGTTCCTTCCGCAAGCGTTCCAGAATTCAACGAGGCTGTGGCCCCGTGGCCGCCGCCGATGCGGCCGTCGTCGATGCAACCCGTCGATGCAACCCGTCGATGCGGCCACCGTGACGACCCAAACCCACCCCAGGGCTGAGCGCCCACCCGTTGCAACGTCGTTTGGGCCCGGCTTGTTGATCCATCCCGCCGAAGGAGCAGCGGGACGGAATCCTTCGCAACGGCATCCTTCAGCGATCACGCACGCATCCTGCAATCGCCGGGCGGCCAACTCGCCGGCGGCCACCCACACGCGACAACGCAACGCAGTCCGCCCCGTCCATGTGACACACCCAAAAACTTCCCGCTAGGAATCACCAACAACATCATTTCTACCGAAGTCCCGTTCACATCCGTCCGTCCATCCATCCATCCACCTTGCTCGCAAAGGCAAGCAAAAGACTCCACTCCCACTGCGCCTGCCCCCCTCCCCTCGCACCTGCCTAGGTACATAGCTGTCCCCAGCCCCTTTCCCATGCGTCCTCTCGTGCCTGCCTTCATGTACCCTGCCACACAATATCGCCTTGTTTCATTTCGGCCCAACCCGTCTCAGACGAGCCCGGCCGCTGCTGTGTTGGGTTGTGGGAAACACAGAGGTCCCCCCAGGTACCTACCTTCCAACCACCTACCCACAGGTGTCAATATCTCGAATCCGCAGGCAGCAGGGTAGAGGAGGCTGGGAATGGGGGCGGTAGTCAGAGCAGATCACCAACTGGCTTGTCTCCCGCTGCTCGCACCCCACCCCTACCACCACTCCCCGGGCCACCTTGCTCCCCTTCCGCCTGATTAGCCCACGAGTAGCATGGACCGTGATGAAGATGATGCATGCCGCGGGCGCCGCCAGGGAACATGGATCTAACAAGAAACATTAGCTAGCTCATCCCTGGCCCACCCATGCATCCCGTCCGCCGCCCTGTAGGGCTCTGGGCTGAATAGGCGCGCAGCCAACCAACCGCCAGTCTCCTGCCGGGAGACCTCAGTGTCACTCACTCACTCAGCCTTGTCTTGATGGATTTCCCGGCGTTTGCCTGGCCAACGACCACGGGCCTTGTGTGACGTGTCGTGGCATTAAATGTGTAACACAAGAGAGAGGCGCGGTAAGTACCTAGCCCTACAGCCTGCCTAACTGGGTAGGCACACCTTCTCTGCCCGTGTCTGTGCGTGTAACTCTGTCTCATTTGCGTCAGCCCCTCGGCTCAAAATCATGAATCATGGAGGGGCGGACGGGGCGAACCAACCAGTTTGCTGAACCCGCTCCCCTCCCCATCGGGGAGGATGGACACATGTGTGATGAAGAATCGTGGGCACAGGTCCCGGGAGATCCATTGGTTGGAGGGTTGAAGTCATCTCGTCGTCCCACATGCGTGCTTCGACCAAGGCGAAACATCCCGCCGCAGCACAACCATCACGAAAGCAAACCCCCTCCCACTCTCATCCAACGTCAGGCAAGTCATATGAATGAATCGTTTGTCATTCATGCGGTTTGTAAACGGCAAACGCCATTTGGCTGAGATCCCACCAGGTTCAGCAAGCAGAACAAGCGTTCCGCCGACCTGACCACGAGGATCTTCTGTTGATGTAGTATACAAATCATTACACTGCACCCTTCTCCTGTCCGCCATTGCTAGGCCACTAATTAGCCCTCTCTCGTCTATCCATCTTTTTCTCGCGACGAACGACCCTCCCACAGGGCAGCCCATTCCCAATCTGGTGTCGCAGACTCCATGGTATGAAATGCCAACCCCGAATGCTGTGGATGGGTGGCAACGCCTGAAAAGAAAAAGGTCTGTCTTCAAGGAAAAATATTTTTGGGGTCCTTCTTGGTTCCACGAGCCAAGCCAAATGCTGTATCAAATGGGTAGAAAGGGCAAGAGAGGGGGGGAAAACAAACAAACGCGCTCCGAATTATGTGTCTCCGAAAAACCAACCGGCCACTGCCTTGCCGGATCCGTGGCATCATTCAAGACAACCTGTGCCCCGCGCCACATGTCTCGTCTGGCACCGCATGCCAACCAGATCAATCATTCGTTGGAGAAGTGGGTGAGCTGTGTAACATTGTGAGCGGGTCTGTTCAAGTCATCTCAAGGAGTGAGATAAACTTACTACTGGTCACCACTGCCTCCGGAGGGGCCTCGGGCCGGAGTCCTCGGGGAGAACGAGGGCGAGGTTGGCGAATAGCCAGGGCTGGTCGGAGACATCTGCTGTCCAGGAGAGCGGTGGAACGACGGGCTCGTCGGTGAGTAGGCATCGGGCGACGTGGGCGACCAAGTGGGCGAGGCCGGCGAGTAAGAGGGGGAGGTGGCATGCAGATTCGGCGACGCCGGGCTGTAGCTCGGGCTCGTGGGGGAGTACGACGGAGACGTCGGCGAGTTGAACTGCGCCGGCGAGGTGGGAGAGTAGTGCCTGGTCGCTGCCGGTGATGCCGGCGAGTAGCTCGGCGACGTCGGGCTGTAATTGGGGCTGGTCGGACTGCCGGGACGCATCATTGGGGAAGTCGGCGAGAATGAGGGCGACGAGGGGCTGAACTGCGGGCTCGACGCGTACCGACCTCCAGCGTCAAGGAGGGGCGATGTGGGCGAGTACCCAGCTGGCGACGAAGGCGAGTAGCCACCGTAGCCAAACGGCGAGGTAGGCGAGGTCGAGAACGGGCTGGTCGCGCGCGGGCTCGTCGCGTAGGGGTTGACGGTGCTCGAGCCAAAGCCGCCGCCGTACTCGGTTCCAAACCCGCTCGGGCTGTCCGACCCGGCGCCTTGGATGGGCGAGAAGTTGCCCATGGTAGGGGAGTAGCTGCCCAGGAACCCGTTGTCAGCCATCGGCGAGCCAGTATCGTACGGCGTCGCCGCGCCCTCAAGCTGGGTGCCCTTGATGCTCATGCCGGGCATGAGACCCATGCGCGAGTTGTCAGAAATGACCGTCTCGAGCATCTTAGGATCGAGCAGGACATCGAAGTGGCCAGTGCCCATTGGCGCCATCTGACCCAACATGACGTTCTCCGAAATACCGTGGCAATCATCGAGCTCGCCGACGGCAGCGGCCTCGAGCAAAATCTCGACCGTCTCCTCGAAGGAGCAGCGCATCAGCGCACCAGTGTCGGCGCGGTTGATGCCGTGGCGTGTCACAGCAGCGATGCTGCCACGGTAAGTCATGACGTCGACGAGGAGTGCGAGATGGCGATGGTTGACGTAAGAACCGCCAAAGGCAAGCACCTGGGTCAACTCCTGCATCAGGGCGGACCGGGCTGCCTCAATGCCCAACACGTCAACGATCTGGTACAGGTCGTTCGTGTATGTCCGCTTCGTGTCCACGCCATCGATGGTCAGAACATCTCTCAACGAGGTGCCTTCGGTGTCGAGATACCACTCCATGCACTCCGGTGTCTCCTTGTTGGCCACCTGCGAGCCATCTGCCCTCTCGACCAACCTGGTGCCCTTGTTCAAGAAGGCGCGTTCGATGCCGGGTACCCCGCGAAGGGTGCAATTGTCAAGGAGATGCTTCTCGAGCCGCTTCAACATGACGTCGTCCTCGATGATCTTGTTCCCGTCCTCGTCCTTGTCGTCGTCCTGGCGGATAACGCGGATGCGGATGACCATCTCCTCGGCATTGTTGTCGGAGAAGACGACGGCGACGTCCTTCTTGTACTCGTCCTTGATGCGCTGGGCAACATCTTCCACACGCAGGCCTTTGTCGAGCATCTTTTGCCGGTCGAGCGTGAGTCTCAGAAGCCAGCGAGACTGGCTCTCGATGGAGTCCTGCTCAGAGGCATCCGGGATCAGGAAGTAGGACTCGACCATGTCAAAATCCTCGGGAATGTTCGTGGTCATGACGTCAGGGTCATAGTAGATTTCCGTGATGGCCATGACGGAACGGAGACTGGTGTGCTCAACGATGCTTCGCAAACGCTTTGCGTCGTCCTGAGTCGCGTTCGCAGCATCGACGTAGACAACCATAGACGGGGTCTTGATGTCCTTTGCGACGTTGAGAATTTCCTTGAGGCGAGGAACACCTAACGTGACGTTCTTAGACGACACACCGGCGAAGTGGAAGGTGTTCAGCGTCATCTGGGTGGCAGGTTCTCCAATGGACTGGGCGGCCAGCACTCCAACCATTTCGCCAGGGGCGACCATCGACCGAGACCACCGGTTCTCCAGTTCGCCCAAGATGTGCTCAAAGGCCAGCTTGTTGATCCTTTGCTCAACGGCCAGACGCTTGAACGCCAAGCGCGACCGCAGCTGGATCTTGAACAAAATCGTGGAGTTGTAGTCGGCCTCCTTCGAAATGGGATCAGCGCCACGGACCACAACCATGCGGTCAAGAAGGGCCTGGACGACGGGGATCACGTCCTTGGGGGCGAGGTCGCTGCGCTGAGCCTCGTCGACCTTGAAGAGCTTCTTCGCGGTCTCAATGATGCGGCCAATGTTCAGCGGAAGCTGCATGTTGTCGTCGGCCAGCTTGCGGCGATTGATCTCCCGCACAAGCTTGCGATCAGCCAAAAGCTGGTCGTACTCTTGGTCCAAAAGGTGCTGCACAGCCGGATCGCTGGCCATGTCCCTCCCGTACTCCAAAGAGTCAAGAGCCGCGCCCGATGCTTCCATGTCCATGACATCCAAACGGAAGCGTTTGTCGAAGCTCTTGTTCGACAAGTTCATGTGGTCCACCCGCTGCTTCTCGATGGCGACGCCGTCCAGACCGTCCTCGCCATAGACGAACTGGATGATGTCACCGAGCGAGTTTCGCACGGTACCATCGTAGCGAGCTTCCGCATCTTCAAGCGCCTTCACAAGTCTCCGCTGGATGTAACCCGTCTCGGCTGTTTTGACGGCAGTATCGATCAGACCTTCTCGACCGGCCATGGCGTGGAAGAAGAATTCCGAAGGTGTCAAGCCGCGAAGATAAGAGTTCTCCACAAAGCCGCGAGCCTCCGGGGAATAATCATCCTTGGTGAAATGAGGAAGAGTGCGGTACTTGAAGCCGAAGGGAATGCGCTTCCCTTCGACGATCTGCTGCCCGACCAGAGCAGTCATCTGCGAGATGTTGATCGAGGAGCCCTTGGAGCCGGAGCGGGCCATGGTGACGGCGTTGTTGATATCCTTGAGACTCTTTTCGGTGGTCGTGCCAGCCTTGTCGCGAGCCCTGTTAAGCGCCGTCGAGACCTTGTTCTCGAATGTTTCTCGGATGTTCATGCCGGGGAGCGCCTCGAGTTCATTGTTTGTCGCTTGGAGTGTCAGCCGGGCAACCTCGGCCTTTTCCTCGTTGATGTGCTTCTGGAACAGCGAGATGGTGGTGGTGTCGGGAATGGTGTCACCGATGCCAATGCTGTGGCCGTAATGCAGCAGCCAGTAGTTGACAACACGCTGGCAGCCGTTGAGGAAGTCCATAGCGCCACTCGGGCCAAGCTCGATGTAGCACAGATGGACGATGCCACCCCCAGAAGCACCAACACTCTTCTTGGTCAACAAACCGAACATGAGCTCTCCTTGCTGGATGAGGAGGCCATCATCCTTAAACGGATGGTCCCGGTCTGGCTGCTCGGAGTTCATGTGAATGTTGATGATTTTCGGGATGACCATGCTGATGATCTGCTTGCCAGTCCATCGGGCCCGGGGCTTCAAGATGGCGGGATGAGGGATGACGCCATCCCACTCGGGAACCCACAACATGATGCCCATCACCTCCTCCTTGGTGAGGAACACGTCGCGGCGGCAGAGTTTGTAAACGCCGGCCAAGGTGTCCTGCACGATGCCCATCAGAGGGCCGTTCCTCTGGGGCGAGACAATGTTCAGAGGAACCATGCACAGCTCCTTGACTTCGGCACGCGTCTCCTCGGTCTGGGGGACGTGCAAGTTCATCTCATCGCCATCGAAATCGGCGTTGTAAGGAGAGGTGACGGACAGGTTGAGTCGAAATGTGGAGTAGGGCATGACGCGAACCCTGTGGCCCATCATGGACTCCTTGTGAAGAGACGGCTGGCGATTGAAGATGATGAAATCTCCATCCATCAGGTGGCGTTCCACCTTCCAGCCGTACTCGAGTTGGACGGCAGTCGCGCGACGGTAGTGGCGCAGGTCGAGACGTGTGCCGTCGGAGCGGACAACGAACCGGGCGCCCGGGTGCTCAGTCGGGCCGTTTTGGACGTACTTGGTCAGCTTGGCGATGTTGTAGGGTGTGACAGTCTCCGGGTAAGTCAAGGTACGGGCAATGCTGCGGGGCACGCCGACCTCATCCAGCGAGATGTTCGCATCGCCCGTGATGACCGTACGAGCCGAAAAGTCGACACGCTTTCCCATCAAATTGCCACGCAGACGACCCTCTTTTCCCTTCAAACGGGCGCGGATGGCCTTGACGGGACGGCCGCTCTTTTGCAGGGCCTGCGGCTGGCCGGCGATGTCGTTATCCATGTAGGTAGCGACGTGATATTGGAGCAGGTTCTCAAAGTCAGTGATGATGTGCTGCGGCGAACCCTCTGCAATGGCCTGCCGGACGTTGCCGTTGGCACGGATGATGTCGCCCAGCTTGTACGTCAGATCGTCCTCGTTGCGCATCCCCGTACCGGTTCCGTCCATAGAAATACTAGGACGGACGGGCGGAGGAGGCACCGGGAGAACGGTGATGATCATCCACTCGGGCCGGGCCTGAGAGATGTTGAGGCCGATGTCGATCATTTCCTCGTCGCTCATGCGGCGGAAGATGTTGAGGGCCATCTCCGGGGTGACGATTTTCTTCTCCTTGGTCTTGACCCCGTCCTCATCCTTGGTTTCGACGCTGCCCCAGAGGGTGAGGGCTTGCTGCCGAATCACGGGTTGGACATTGCCGCATCCTCCGTGACCGCCGACCGCGCCGTCCCCGGCGTTGGGATTGAATTCACCCTCCTCCCCTTGCTTGGGTGGGTCATTGTCGCACCGCTTCTTGCTCTTGCAGATGTCCCAGACTCGCTTGAATCGAACCTTGGGGTCGCGGATCCGCATGGCGGAGGCGAACTGGGGATCGCTCTGGTCGTCAAGTCAGCCTCGGGCACGCATCAAGACTACCCTGCCAGGCAGGATGCACTAACTCTATCAGCCAACACCTTGCTACAGTTGTGGCAGACCATCTCGAGCAGCTTCTTTGTGCGCCTGATGAACCCGGGGTGGTAGACGGGCCGGGCTAGTTCGATGTGACCGAAGTGGCCGGGGCATTCCGTCATGTTCTCGGTGCAGGTCTTGCACTTGAATTGCCGGTCGACCGAGCCGAGGAGGGGATCGTTGAGGCCGCCATCGCGAGGCTTCGTTCGCGTCTCGTCCATGGTCTCAGGGTAGATGATGTGGCAAACGCTCATGCCCTTGATCTCCTCGGGCGCAAGGAGCCCAAACTGGATCTCCTTGATCGTCCGGATCGGCGCGCTCGAATGCGCGAAGATAAGGTTCGCCATCTTGACGCGGCGGAGATGTCAAAAACACTAGTGGAGGGGGGAAAGTCGCGTTGCGAGCTGTGACGGGCGGATTGCCAGTCAAGAACGAAGCCCTCGGGGGGCGAAGTGTCGCAAGGCCGCGAGGTCGCGCGATCGGGGCGCGCGCACGAATTTTCGAGAAGACGATGGAAGCAGGTCGAAAAGGAGAAATATTACTGCGCAATCGATGGGGGAGATTGATGGCGAGAGGGTCTCGATGATGATTTTCGGTGGGCTCTCGGTCGGTGAGGTCCCTTCCTCCACTGCGCTTTCCAGGCCAGCGGCCTGACGCGGCGATCGTCAAAACCTCGGGGCTCCCAATGTCGCTGCAAGTCGAAAAATGGAGAGAACGCGATAATCGCGATCGGGGGGCGATATTCTTGTCGGGAAACGATGGAGCGACAAGAACTCGGCGGCGGTTGACGCGATTTGTGATGCCGGTGGAGATGTTGGAGGAGGAGGGTCTGGCTTGGGCGAGGAGAGGATGGCGCAGCCCCGAAAAGTTCAACTTAAGCCAGAGGCACCCGGCTGAGCAGACGCGCAGGGCGCCAGGACCTGAGGCGACCCGCTAACCCTCTTTGGGCAGCCCCACTTTTCAACAACGCCGCAGGCACGGAAAGGATGGGTACAACCAGGTGACTTGGCTCTGTGCAGAGTGGCAAGCTCAAATGGCGGGGAAAGCAAACGTCCCAGGTATGTACACGTCATGTATCCACCACGCCTCAAGATCGGTGGGTTTGGTGTTTGGTATCAGTGCCATCGGATGGACGAGGCCCAAACGGAAAACATCGACAGGCCCCTGGCTGAATTCCAGCTTGACATTACTAAATACGGAGTTTGGCCTGCACACTCAATGGAGGGTCTGCTGGTCCCCGTCTTATTCTCAAAACAAAGCTACCTAGTGTGGAGCCAGGACAGCCTACCTTGGGAAGGTATGTCATTGTCCTCGATCCATTCGGGGCTCGAACTGGGAACGGAACACACGGTACTCCGTCACTTCTTCTTTCCCCGGCCTCGCCCTGTGCCGCCACCTTTCTTCCCAGGCCCCTTCTCCTCTCCCGTCATTTCGCCCTCGTCTTGGTCTCCGGGGCTTTTCCTGCGCAATGTCCCGAGGCCCACGTTCACAAACTCTTCTTCGCTGTCCGATTCCCCAAGGTTGAAGAGTATGGGCATGCGAAACGCGTCCACATCCGACGGCAGCCCGCCGCCGTTCTCCACAGTCAAGACATCGATGTCCTCATCCTCCTGATCGAGCCGCCGCTTCTGGATCTCCTCGTGAGGGTGGATGTCAAACTCATCCTCCTTCTCAATGTATTCCACGTTCTCCTCGACCTCCACAAAGTCGGGCGCCAGAGCTGACCACCGCTGAGGGCTCGTGACGGACCAGATGTTGATCCTGCCCGTCTCGAGGCCGCACGCGGCGAGCAACGCGCGGTGCGGGTGCCATTCGATGACCCCCTGCTCCTCCTTCGGCCCCTCCAGCATCCGCACCAAGCTGCCGTGACCCCGTTCCCAGATATAAAGCTCGTGGTTGTTATATGTGGACGCCGCAACGTACTCTCCCGTGGCGCTGAACGCTACGTGGTTCCAAGACAGCCTGTTGACCACGTCTTGGAACTTGTGCTCCAAAGGCAGTTGTATTGTGTCCGGGTCAAGGTCCGCGGCCGAGAGGTTCGGCACATGCAGGGTTCGTATTATCCGGTCTTGGGCATTCACGAGGAGCTCTTTGCCCGACTCTGTGAGCCGTAGGGTCGTTATGATGCCACTCGCTATCTTTTCCGAGTAGATGATCTCGCGTGTCTTGGCGTCGATAATGTTGAGTCGCCCCTTGGTGGTGCCGGCGAGGAGATGATCGCCTGTCGCAGTGTAGACAATGGCCGTCGTCATGTGCTTCGCGTCCTCCTTGGCTTGCTTCTCTTTCAGCGCGGCATCGGCTTCTGTGTTGGGTCGTTTCGGGACGGAGGGTAGGACATATCGCACATCGGCCGAATCCGTAACGTCAACCAGCATGGGCTGGTCCTCGAACAGGGCGGCGGCAAACTGGTAGCTGTCGCAAGTCAGCACGTGTATCTCCTAGCGGGAATACACCCAAACCACCAAAGGCCACCGACTGGTTCCACGGGTGGAGTTCCGCGCCATACACAGGGGCGCGGAAGCGCACCTCGCGATGTCTTTGCCCGTCCTGCAGATCCCAGAGAATCGCCTTCCACCCTTGGCATGCCGACAGCAGGTACCGACCGCAGCGGGACCAACTAAGCGAGGTGATGTTCTTGGAATGGCCTCTCAGCTTGCGGGCCACACCCATAGTCTCCAGATCCCAGATCACGACAGTTCCATCGACGCGACCCGACGCGAGGAAGTCGCCTTTGCGGTTGAACCGAACACATGTCGAGTGCCCTGATCGGATCGTGTTGGTGATATTCTCGGGGTAGTCTTGGAGGAGGTAGTCGTCGGAGAGGAGGAGGTTCATGGCGGCGGTGGTCAAAGTTCCAGGGCACTTTGCTGGCGCAGGGTTGGTTGTTGCGACGAGGCTGAAAGGCGTGGAGTTGGGAGCATCGGATTTTATGCAAGGCTGTGCTGAGAACCCCACTGGCGGCTGGAAAACAGGGATCCAGCGGCAGATCCAGGGCGGGCCAGGGGTGTTTGCAGCGCGTTTGCCAAGGAAGCACCCCGCCAAGCGCGAGCATTGTTCCCCCAGCCCTGTGGGCCTGCGGGGTTGGCCCAGCAGACCAGTTTCTCCAGACAACAACTTCGAATCGGATTCGTTCCAGAACGGGGCATAGCGACGACGAGGGATACTATCTCGCACGAGACATCCAAAGTAGCTAGTGGCCTGTGTATCATACACAATGGCGAACTCCAAGTACGAAGTGCCGGCCTGTTGACCTTCTGACCCAGAGCTGATGACCGTCTCTCAAGATTCGAATATGTCAAGCAATTCGAGCAGCCCGACAGTCTTCTCCCAAACACATGGATTGTGGTTCGAATCGACGGGCGGGGCTTCACCAAGTATGTATCGACCGACAATACTCCATCAACTAGCTTTGAGTCTCTGACAGTAGTCTCCGACGCTGCCCAAGATTCTCCACCAAGCACAGCTTCGAGAAGCCGAATGACAAGCGGGCGCTGGAGCTCATGAACGCCGCCGCCAGGGCCGTCATGGCTGAGCTTCCAGACATTGCTATTGCTTACGGAGTCAGCGACGAATACAGGTTGGCTCTCATGGCTCGGCGATTTCGCTTGCAACATCAACTGACTGGCCACTCAGCTTCGTCTTTCACAAGACCTGTACTCTCTTCGAACGCCGCTCCAGGTGAGCCCCCGAATCCGGACCCTCGGGTTGGTTTCAGGAATTAAGTATCGCAGCAAACTGGTGTCAACGATCGTGTCGACCTTCACGGCATATTATGTCCATCTCTGGTCGGCATACTTCCCCGAAAGCCCGTTGTTTCCTCCACTGCCCAGCTTCGACGGTCGGGCAGTATGTTACCCCACAGTACAGAACCTGCGAGACTACATGAGTTGGAGGCAGGTTGACTGTAGGCGGCTTGCTCCTCCCAAAACCACCTATTTCGTGCTAACCTGTCAGGCCATATCAACAATCTGTACAACACGACCTTCTGGGCCCTCATCCAGCTGGGTGGCATGGATGGTACTGAGGCTGAGAAGACCCTCAAGGTGAGTTTAGTTGCCGTCGTCTCTGGAACCATGTATCTGACGGACCGTGGACAGGGGACATACTCTGCGGACAAGAATGAGATTCTCTTTTCAAAGTTCAGCATCAACTACAACAACGAGCCCGAGATGTTCAAGAAGGGCAGTGTTGTTTTCAGAGACGTAAGCTGGCCCAGCTCCTCTCCCGAGCCCATTCGTCCAGAGCTAACACGATCTCGAAGTATGAGCTGGTGGAGCCCGGCACACACAACGCCAGCGTGGAGGCGGACAATATCGCCGAGCCGATCCAACAGTCAAAGACACAAAGCGAGAACGACAGGAAGCGGCGCGCGAAGGCGCGGATTGTGGTGGAGCACCTTGACATTATCAAGGACGATTTCTGGGATCGCCGACCCTGGTTGCTATCAAACAAGCCCGGCAAGGTCCCAAAGGAACCGTGAAAGTCGGTTTCCATGGACGCTTGGCTGCGATGGCAGCCGGCCGCCGCCCGGCAACCTGGTTGCGGGGGGAGCGGCCTTCCTCCTCCGAGCCGCGACTCTCGGTGGCCGAACGAAGGGTGCGCAGGCTGCGACGTCCCGGGCTCGGCCCGGGCGCCGCTGCTCATGTGCATCTGGTGGTCTAAAGTTTCCGGCGCAAGGGGCCTTGAAGCCGTCCTGCGATGTGCGCAGGAGGGAGCAATATACCCGGCACGCTCAGTTCCAGTCCTTCAGCCCTGGTCGGATTTTCGCTGCGTCTCGGCCTTCCTTTCGATCCTCTTGGCTTCTTTTCGTGCCCTCCTCTGGGCCCGCCTGGCGCGCCTCTCCTCTTTTGTCTCGTTCACCCGACTCGCCTTCTTCAGCGCCTTCTTTGCAGCCTTTGACGCGGCTTTCCGTGCCGCCTTCGACTCGGCCGCTTTTTTCGCAGCCTTCTCAGCCTTGCGTAACATCCTTGCTGCTCTCCTAGCATGCTTCTCCGCCTTGCTCTCGCCCCTCCTCTCCTTCCTGGAGACGGAGGCTTCGCTGTCGTCCGACGTCAAGGGTGTCGCGTCGGTTGACTCGGCCTCGACAAGGGCCAGCTCCATCGTGCCCTCCAGCATGCCGCCGCGCACGAACGATGCGTACAGCCCGCTCACCCCCGTGTATTTCCCGTTCGGCTGGGTGCTGGCGACCAGGTCCAGCTTGCCCTGTGTTACCGACTGCACGACGCCCTTCTTGGATGTGTCGAGGCCCTTGAGCTTCTGGTCGAAAGCGTGAAGCCACCATTGGTCGCTCGTGTAGTGTTGCTTCTGGCCGATGCCGCGGCCGTCGGTGTTGCGTGAGATGAGGAGCGGCTTGGACAGGCCGATTGTGTTGTTGGTAGGATGGAGGGAGAAGCCCTTGCCCCTCCAGCCCTGGGATTTGAGGAGGGCGGCGGCGTCCATGGCGAGGGAATTGAGGGATGGTTCGTTTGGTTGCAGTCGACCCCGGGGCGTCGTTATGGGCCGGGGAGTTGTGATACTGTGGCGGAGAGCAGCATCGTCGGGTTGGGTGAGAAGGCGAGGATCGCGGCCGAGACACCAGCGACAAAATTTTGGCTGTCTGGACGCCTGTCGCGCTGATGTGGGGTCGGATCATTTACGTAAGCACGCTAATGCAGGACCGTCTCAAGCTGCAACCTCGTTAAACCCCTGTTCGTTCGAGGCTGAGTGGAGTCTGTCAACTCTTCTTTTTGTCGACATGTGTCGACGGACCCATTGGCGGTCTTGGTCATGAATAATTCTCCATTCCCTCACAGGCACAGATATCGGACACGGACACAAGCCAAGGGATGTACCTGATATTCTAATATTGATCAAAACACGCCCGTCCGACTCTGCAGCCCTGTGCCTCCCCCTACCCTCTTGCTTTCATTCCCGTCGAGTGCTGAAAACAGCTGGACAATGTCACCGGTGCCTGCTCAGGTTTGTCTGCTGACACCGTACCCAACTGGCATCCTCAGCGTCTTCCAGAGCGCATCCTCACCTTCCCAGCGCCGTCTCCCGCCCAACTCCAGTGGCCGCCTTGACCACGCCGTTCCTGATGGTCTGCTGGGCTTCCTTGGCGGTCGAGCTGTACTGCGCCAGGGAGCTGAGCAGCAGCCAAACCCCGATGGCATATATCACCCAACGGACCCGTAAGATGATGTTCAACCGGCGCGCTCGCTTGTTCATCTTCATCCAATCGTCCAAACCAGGGTAGTGCTCGCCCTCCTCCTCGAGCTCGCGCTCTCGCCCACAGTAGTAGACAACCTGGGATTTGAGGATACTGGTGATTGTCTCTCCCTCGGCCGAGCCTGTGTCGGGGCGTACCTCGCCCACTGTCGCGTAGCGCTTGAGACAGGGCCAGAGGATAATTTGGACCTTGGCGAGGCGGGATGGTCGAACCCAAGCGGTCTCAGCCGGGCTTTCATGGCCTCGGTTCTCTTGTATTTCGCGACCAAGTGTGCGCCGATGAACTGCGTTGAGCTGATTTGTCACCGACGTGGCCATCGCCATGCCGCGTTCTGCAATGTTTGGAGAGTTGTGTTGACCAGCATCTTGCTCGCGTTGCCTGCGGTTGCGTTCGGCCCTCCACTTTGCCTCGGCCGCCTCGGCGATCCTGTCACTCGCAGCTGCGGAAGCCTTGTAAACGGCATCGTCGACATGTTGCTGGTCATGATCCCATACCTCGCCGGGAAATGGCAGCGAGAAACGGAAGATGTTCTTGGACCAGCGGATCCCGAGGGCCAGGTATCCTGCCGTGGCCACGATGGCGTGGAGGTCCTGGAAGAGGCTGCGCAGCGATTTGGCCTCGCTGGCTGGGAAGTGCTCGTCTAGCATTGTAACCATGGGCAGAAGCAGCGTCGTCAACTGGAGGGTGCGCTGATCGACGCAACCCCAGAAACCTGGGGTCAAGAAATCATCTTCGAGGATGGCCCTCACGCATCGAGCGCGCAGTTCGGTTCGGTGGTAGCCTGTGCTGAGTTAGACGCTGAACCAGATTCCCAGCCGCTCCTAAGGACAATCAAGCGAAACTCACCTTCGAGCTCGAGGGTGCACTCATCCTGCCCCTCCAACATTTTCTTCTGCGTCTCATCCGCGCCGAAAAGCAGATCGTCAAACACACAAGTCTCCAATGCCTTCCCGATTACCCCCGTAACCAGGCACGTCCGATGAAGCTGCTTCACCAGCAACTCGTCCCATCCGCCAGTCCTGTTGTCCTGCATGGCGATCTGCTCAACAAACCACATAAACTGCGTCGAGAACCCCGCGTCCAGCCAGACCGACCCCGGTCCACCCCCAACATCCGGCAGATCGCCGAACCCAAAGTACTCCTTCGCAACCCCCCAAACGCGCAGGTACAAGTGCGAGTACACATTCTCGTACCAGACACTGTCGACCTCCCCGTCCGGCCAGCGCAGCTCGAACCCCGCCCTCGTCGGCCGCCAGCCGCCGCTCGTCAGCTCGCCCAGCGCCCGTGGGCGTCGGCCCGGCCACGGGAGGCCGTCGAACCACCCCTCCCCCGTCGGGAGGGGGGGGACAGGCCGGAGGAGACTGTCCCGGATCCCGAGCATCCTGACGCGCCGGTTGTAGAAGCGGTCCTTGGCGACGGCTTCGTACTCGGCGCTGGGGGGCACGGAGCCATCGTCTCGGTTTGTGGGCTCCGCGTCATGTTGCTGGGGTTGCGGTTGGGAGCGGTTCGTGGGGTGACGCTGGTTGGTGCTCGTGGCGGCGTTGGCGTCCATTGTTGCTGGCTTGTTGGTGTTTCGAGTGCTGTTGGTGTTCCCAGGAGATGATTGTTATTCGAAGTTATCAGCGGAGTTCGGGAGATTCAGTCCGGGATCAAAATGAAAGCTTCGAGTAATCTTTTCGGGAGGGAACTGGTGAATTCGCATTGTTCAGCAGAGATACTGGGCGAAGTGCTGGTAGATTTCATGCTATGTAGTTAATACTCGACGGCTCACAAAGAAAATGGAATCGGGAGAGGTTTGCTGAGATCGGATGTGGCAGAGTAACAGAGGCTTGGTCCAGACAAAGCGATATTGACTGGAATCGACCTTGTCACCCCTCCCTCCTCTCCTCGGCACACAAAGACGCCGCATCCGGCAAACATGGAACGGACGCCCACAGCCCGACTCTTGCTCAGGAATGTTAGCCAGTTGCAAAGCCCAACAAACAGAACACGCCGGGGACTAGGGCGTAAAAATAACTTTCTCTCGTTCTGGCATATAGATCGTACACGAAGAAACCTACACAACAGTCCCCCAACAAAACTAAAGGGCCACGCGACTCTACAAAGGCAGATAGAACGCAAGCTTGACCACCCCAAGCAAATGATACCATACGCCGAGGGAGCCACCGGCGCCGAGTCACGCCAATGGCGTTGCCATATTTTCGCACCGCCCTCCCACCCATCATGAAACTGGGCCGACAAAGAAAAGCTCGGCCCGCCAAAATCAAAGAAAGTCCCCACTGCCCACAAGAAGCTAGGAAATGCGTTGCATGCCGACGCCGCGGGCTCTAGTACGCCCGGAGGAGCTGGGCGTTGAGAACGAGCCGCTCCACCTCGCAGTCTGCGCCACTGGGCAGCTTCTGCCCTTTTGGAAGCGCGGCGATCACCGTAATAATGATGATGTTGGTGATGTGAGGCAGATTAAGGTCGAAGACAATCGCGTTCGGAGGAAGCGGGTCATCAGGGACGGGGAGCGGAGTTGCCCGCCCCACCGTCTGACCGTTGACACTGACGAACAAGCGATATGCCCGGTTCTGTTGTTCGAAAAGGGCCAGCCGAGGGATGAGCTGCAACCGGCCGTGGTTGCCCGGAATATGCACCGAGAGGTTCTGGTGCGCCTCCTGCGCATCTGCCGGTATCTCGAGCCTAAACCTGTGGTCCATAGCCACGCTAGGGTGAGTCCGGAGCAGCACACTTGGCAGAAGAGCATCAGCAAGACCTGGAAGGTTGTTAGTACGGCGGTGAACGGGAGTTCAAGGGATGTTGTTGATGGGCCTACCTCTACCGGGGGCGCGATACTTTCGATCGTAGATAGGCGGCGCGGGGACAGGCGCAGGCGTGGGGTGGCCGTTCTGAAGAAGAGGGCCGGGGGTGGCCGGTTGGAAGTTTTGGGTAGGAGTCGGCATCCCGTTCGGAACACCCGGGACATGCCCGTTTGGCCGTGGAAAGGCTCCTGGTGGTTGCTGAGCGACCATACCGGGCATGGGGGTGGCAACAGAAGGCCGTGGCGAAGGCACCGCACCGGGACCACCTCGGGCAAGGTCGACCTGAAAGCTAGTGGCAGTCGTGTTCGGTGCGGCAGGATGAATTGCGCGATTGACATCCTGGGGCCCGTCGGGATGACCTAAATCAGGCGCGCGGCCGGTCTGTGGAGCGGGCGAGGCCGCGGCGCTGCCCCTTGAGCCCCCGACATGGATAGTGATCTTCTTGGGACCAGTCACCGGCGTCTCCTGGCCAGGCGTCATCTTCAGCCTGATTTTTGGCTGGGGCGGTTCCTGGACCACAGCCTTTGCCTCGTTGAGCTCCTTCTCAAAGCACTCCTGCATCCCGTTGTCAGTCACGCTGCACCGTCACGTCACCAACACGAACCAAAGCATCATACCTTCAGCTCTGTGGCCAAGGTGTGGATCTCGCTTCCTTCCTCGTTGTAGAAGTGCGCGTTGGTCCACAGAAGGCTCGCCTTATCTTCCAACGCCGCCCAGTTCTTGAAGTCGCTCACTCCGGTTGCGGGCTGGCGGCCGTGAATGCCCTTGATGAGTTTCTGCAGCCCTTTCAGGGACAGCGGAGAGGTAATAACAGCAAAGTAGTCTTTATAGCTGCGGGGCGGAAGGTTGATAAAGTCGAGGAAGTACGGGTCCCTGGCGTTGTTAGCTTTCGATAGCAAACGGCAGCGGCCAAAAGCAGCAGAGACTCACGATCCATCCGGTTTCCGGATCAGCTCCTCGACAGCCTTCTCTTGGGCCTGCTGGAAGGAAAGGCCCTTGTAGGGCACGCCGTCGTACTCGTGGTCCGCCCTGACACGCCCGCTCTTGTCCAGCCTCCTGCCTTGTTCGGAGCCATCCCTAGACGGCCGCCCGGGGCCTTTCCTCTTGAGGACTATCTTCCTCGAATTGCCATCTTCCTCCTCCTCTTCTTCATCGTCGTCGTCCTCTTCGCCCTCGGCATCGTCGTCGTCGCCCTGAGCATCCTCCTCTCCTTCGGCATCTTCGTCGTCCTCGCCGTCCTCGGCCGTGGGGGCGCGCGTGGAAAGCCCCTCCGACTCGGGCTGCAGGTCGGCGGGAATCGGGGTTGCTTGGCAGCTGTAGCCGGAAATCAACTTGTAGGCGGGATTGGTCTTGGTCATGTAGTTGCTCAGGGCTTTCCGCACGCGCTCCGCATCGTCGAAGATATCCGAGTTCTTGGAATAGAATTCTTTCGCATTGGTGACCATGCGCTTGAAATAGCTCTCGAGCTCCGAGAGGTTCTTGAAGTCTTGGTTTAGGAGCTTGCGCTCAATCAGCTTCAATGAGATGGGCATGCGAATGCGCTCATAGTATTCGCGGTTCGTTTCTCGCGGAATCAGGGTCTCGAAGTAACTAGCAACGAGCCGGCCGCTGTGTCGTAATGTCAGCATGCAACTTTTGAAGAATATGGGTGGAAGAGGCCGGGGTCGACGCACCTCTTGTCTTTCGTCCTTCGGATCGTCTCGAGGAAGTGAAGCCCGTAGGCTGTCGTAGACTCATGGCTTTCGCCTTGCAGGAGGTTGTAATCGGAGGGTTGCTGCGCGCGAGATGTTAGTTTTCCTTTCGCTTGCTGCATGGCGAATTGAAACGATGGGGGCCAACCGAGGCACCCAGGAATGAGGTGGCCATCACCATTTGGCGCGGCCAATTTTATCGGGGTCGAAAGGATGAAGAAGGACGGCAGCCACTTACGCCTGGCGTCTTCTGACGCTTCGCAGCACGATCATCGCCGTCTGCGATGCCCGCCCCAGAGGAGCTTGCCTTGCGCTTGTGGTCCATGGCACACCAGGGTTGGTCGTTCGCGGGCTAAATCGGGGCGACGAGGGCACAAAGAGAAGCCGCTGGCGGGCGTTGGGAGATTCGAGGGCGCAACGAGGTGCCGTGGCCGAGACGCGGGCCTGCGGCGACCTGCCGCGACGCGTCGACGCTGGATCGGATTGGGAGGTGTCGTGGAGCTGTCAGGGCCTGGCGCAGGGTCGGGCGGGAGTGAGCTTGGCCCAGCAACCGAGGCAGGCCGGTCGCAAACCGAAAGCGGGCCGCTGGCTTTTGCACAATGAGAAAAGCGGGGAGTAACAGAGGCCCCAAGTTGTCATGTGCGCGAGGTGATGCGGCTGGGGAACGCGATGGATGCAGGCAATCGACAGGTCTGCACCCCAATTGCAGCACGTCGGATGGTGGAGGAACCCAACCTGGCATGCGATTTTGGCCAGGCCAAGCTACAGTGCGGAGAACACCAATGAACTGTTTTACGTACTGTGGCTGTGGCCAGCGTCTTGGGAAGCTTGGCGTGGAACAGCGCCAGAAGCCAGGCCTGCCACCCACTGGCTCACTGCACGCCGTGGGTTCTGGGACCAGTACTCACCGGCCACTTATGTAATAATTGTCTTGTGCCTCTTCTTCTGCAACGCGGTTTCTACGGGAGTGCCATACTTATAGACACCTATTTCCTAGAGCGATTGCACGATGATAACCTGTTCTTGCCTGTCCTGCGCAGTCCACCTCCAGACCAGTTGTCCAAGTACTTGTCCAGCGAGGTTGCAGGTGTCCGCGCCCTGCAAGGCGGCCCGTGCCCCCCTGCCCAAGCATCATGGGCTGGAGTCTCGGAGGGGTAGAATTTTAGCGTCAGGCAAGTGCGGACAGCGCGCCTCTGGCTTTCAACCGATTTGTTTATTGTTCCACCCGTTTCCCGTCGCCTCCTCCACCAGCGAATTTCTACTTCAACACCACCCACGTCGCGCGCGAATCCCAGCGTCGTAGCCTTCTCGCGCCTACAACCTTCGCCCCTTTGCCCTTCGCTCGACCAACACATACCTAGCAGCATCCCATCGCATCGCCGCTGCAACTCGTGTCGCGGTCTTCGAGCAAGCTTGGGCACAGACCACCATCCTCTCTCATCGATCGCTACCCCACGTACCGATCGGGACGTACCATTCGCGCGACATCACGCAACACTTCGAGCGTACGCCAGAGACGGACTTGCCTCCGCGGGAGAAACGCGCACTCCCGACATATCGGCACACCGAGCACACACCCTGCAACCTTCGCTCCGTGTAGCGCGTACTGCCGCCACCCGACTAAACAATGGCATCTCCCGAGCAGATGGGCATCGATTCCAGTCGCCGCAACCGCATCCCGAGGTCGTTGACCGAGGATGAACGCGCGCGCTTGGATGAGTTCATCGACTCGATACACTATTCCACCAGGTGTGTGGGTCCCCGTCGCGGTCGTGGCCCGGCGTGGTCTGGCGCTGCACACACTGACACGTGCTAGATATTCCGACAACGAGTTCGAGTACCGCCACGTGCAGCTGCCCAAGGCCATGCTCAAGGCCATCCCGGTCGAGTACCATGACAAGACGAAGGGCACATTGAAGCTGTTGTGGGAGGAGGAGTGGCGGGGGATGGGAATCACACAGGTGTGCTCTGTCGAATCGCACGCGCTTGGGCAGGCCGGAATACTAATCGGTTGACAGAGCCTTGGCTGGGAACATTACGAGGTCCACGAGCCGGAGCCCCATATTCTCCTCTTCAAGTAAGTAAGCACTGCAGCATGGGAGGATCTGAGCTGGACTAACGATGGACAACCAAACAGACGCCCTCTGAACTACCAGCCACCGCAGTGAGGGGGTCAGGTTGGAGGGATGAGAAAACCGGAGTCCGAGTCTCTACCGCATTTTGCATTATCAAGGCAATCACGACCTCATCGCGACATCCGCCTTACTCTTATGGCCGCAATGCACGACACGGGGGGGGCGTCATGCGCGTCCCGAGCCTCTCTGCACCGCCTGGCCTTCAACTTGGCCTGGTACACACGAGGCCACAGCGAGTTCGTATTCTCAGGAGATCTGGAAGCGTGAGCTGTCCCCAATCGGGAGGCAACGTACCAACTGATGGGAGCGGGGCCTCGGGGGTGTGAATCGCAGGACTCATGCAAGCTCCAGATGGAGTGTCGCCGAGAGGAGGAAGTAGTCACATGTGGACAGGGCGAATCAAGTTCTATGCCGTTCTGCGGTGCTGCGTTGTTGGTTAATGTACTGGATCAGCAGCAGTAATAATACGACCAGGTTGACCAGAGGCGCGGGTGTCGTCAGCAGTCGGGAGTGGTCTCAGCTCCAGCTGCGCGTACAGAGCATGTCTGCATGGCTTGACGGATACCAATGGGGATTCCGGGGATGGGATGCATGCAAACAGCGGGCAGTGCACGGCAGCAAGGGCGGGGACTTGGCGAGAACTATTCCAAGGGTGAGTCGGGGACAACAAAGGGCCCAGACGCGAGTGGCGTGGATTGGCGGCGACTGGAGTTGCTTGTTAGCCGTTGTTTCTTTTCTTGGTGTCTGGGTGTGTGTCGTCAGTGGTTCTCATTGGGATCGAGACAAGAGAGGAGATCGATCCCCTCCTCATCAACCAAACCACATCGGGGAAACCTGGAGAGTTACAACGGAGGGGTCGGAGAGTGTTGCACCGGGCACGACAAGGCTGACCTGAGTGCTGGTCTGCTGGATGGGCCTGATCTTGGATCGACCCCAGAAAGCGGCGGCGAATGCTACGCCACATGTTCCGGGGACAAGGGAGGATGGGCAGGTTCCATATTTCTAAGCAATCAGCGCGCAGCAGGTCGTTCGTTCGGCAATTTAGCATCTCCTGATGTTCCGTTCTGGCCACATATCATCTCTTTGTGTGTTTGTCAACGGCCCCTTCGTCGCCTTTGTATGTTAATTGCCAGCCAACCCCGGCGCGACCGTGATGGCGGCAGACTTGCAGACCAGCTCCGTCGTTTGTTTGAAGGCCACGCCTGCTCCAACCTTTGTCGTTAGGTCCCTCTGGCGTCCCTGTGCTTCCAGAACGAACCGCCAAGCCCCCACTGAGCGTGGTGACCCTGGCCTCGACAAAAAGACCCGATAGGCCGCTGATTATCGCTACGGACATCGGACCACGTTCCGGGGTCTTCGAAGTTTCAGGCCAGGTTGTAGGAGTCGCCCCCAAACAGTAACGGCCACCTCGACCTCCTCGACCACCTCGAACCAGCACGACCTGTGCGGCCACACCTAGCACCCCTCCTTTCAACTCCCGTCCTTTGTTCTGCCTGCAAGACGGGCCGCCTGTATTGCGCCCTCTCGGTCCCAAACCCCCGATCCCAAAACGGCCGCAGCTTGCAGCCGCCTGCAGCCCATAGACAACCGACCCGCCCTGCTGCTACGCCCGGCCCGCAAACATGAAGTCGGCCGCTCGCCTCTTTTACCTGTCGGTGTTCGCCCTCTGGGGCCCCCAGGTTCGGTGTCAGGATGCCGAGCCTTCTTCCCAAGATGCTTGCGCGGTATGCTTTGTTTAGCACTCTCGCCCTTGTCCGCCCGCTGGATGCTGCCTCGGTGCCCTGCCCGGCAGCACCCCCCGCGCCGGCCGAGACTCGCGTCCTCCATCCTAACGGTTCTATTCTCTGGCAGATCTCGCCCAAAGCCATTGTTAGCGATGCATGCGCTTCCTACTCGACCCTTGAGCGGCTAAACCGCAACGTCAAGCCGGCCCTTGACGACCTCACGCGGACCACCGACTTCTTCTCCCACTACCGGGTCAACCTCTTCCACAAGAAGTGCCCCTTCTGGAACGACGAGAATGGCATGTGCGGCAACATTGCCTGCGCCGTCGAGACCCTCGACAACGAGAAGGACATACCGCTGGTGTGGCGAGCGAGCGAGCTGGGCAAGCTGGAAGGGCCCCACGCAAGACACCCGGGCAAGAGCGTGCAGAAGGCGCAGCCCAAGCGCCCGCTTCAGGGCGGGCTGGGCGAGGGTGTCGGGGAGAGCTGCGTGGTCGAGTACGATGACGAGTGCGACGACCGGGACTACTGCGTGCCGGAGGACGAGAGCGCCTCCTCCAAGGGCGACTACGTGAGCTTGTTGCGCAATCCCGAGCGCTTCACCGGCTACGCCGGCGACGGCGCCAAGCAGGTGTGGGACGCCATCTACCGGGAGAACTGCTTCCAGCGGAGCTCGTTCCCGCACTCGGCGGCGCTGGGCAAGGACACGTCGGCCAGAGGCCCGGCAGCTATGGACTTCAGGGCGGTGATCGAGGCCGCGGGTCGGCAGCAGGTCCTCCAGGAGCAGCGGCAGCACAACCCGTTGACACCCTTCGTGGCCAAGACGGGGCTGGAGTTTGAGGACGAGTGTCTCGAGAAGCGCGTCTTCTACCGGGTCATCTCAGGCATGCACGCGAGCATCTCGACGCACCTGTGCTGGGACTTTTTGAACCAGACGACCGGCGAGTGGCAGCCCAACGTTGCCTGCTACAAGGCCCGTCTCCACGGCTTCCCGGACCGCATCAGCAACCTCTACTTCAACTACGCCCTGCTCACCCGCGCCATCGCCAAGCTCGGGCCGTACCTCGCGCAGCACCAAGACTATACCTTCTGCCAGGGCGACCCGGACCAGGACGCCGCGACGCGCGCCAAGGTCATGGCCGTCACACAGAAGGCGTCGAGCGTGCCGCAGATCTTTGACGAGAGCCTGATGTTCAAGAACGGCGAGGGCCCGTCGCTCAAGGAGGACTTCCGCAACCGGTTCCGCAACGTCAGCCGGCTGATGGACTGCGTGGGCTGCGACAAGTGCCGGCTCTGGGGCAAGCTCCAGACGGCCGGCTACGGGACCGCGCTCAAGGTGCTCTTCGAGTTTGACAACAACGAGACGCCCGAGGTGCCCGTCCTGAAGCGCACCGAGCTGGTCGCCCTGTTCAACACGTACGCGCGGCTGAGCAGCAGCCTGAACGCCATCCAGAAGTTCAGGGTCATGGTCGAGCAGCCCGAGGCGGCCGCCGAGTCGGATGCGGGGCAGTCCAAGAAGCCGGAGAAGACCAGCGTCATCCCGGATCAGGCCAAGAAGCCACGCCATGTGGTCGTACCGAGCTCGCCCGAGTCGGCGCCCTCCGAGGCGGCGAACATGAAGAAGGAGGAGGACGACGACGACGAGTCGCCCGAGTACGGGGACCGGACGATCAAGGACGACTTTGACGAGGAGTTGGAGAGGGTGATGGAGGCGGTCAAGTTTGTGCTCACGGGCTGGTTTCGGTTCCCATCAATTGTGTAAGCCTCTTCCCCCCTTCAGATAACTGAGCTGCCGAAGTCGAGCGCTAACAACTTCTTGTCTAGATGGCATATCACCACCTCGGAGCTCAAGAGGTTTTGGCAGTTTTACATTGGCCTTCCCGTTTCTCCGAGATCGTGGGGCTTCAAGTCGGACAGAGTGGATGAACTTTGATTTCTTCCTTACTCCGGTTCATCGGCGTTTTCATTTTTTGGCATTGCATTTTGGCCCGCCTCAGGAGGGTCTTGGACGGAGTTGGATGTCTCGCCAAATCTGGTTTTTTGACCCGCTGCCACGGGCGTTTCTGGGTATGCGAGCACATTTGGGGATTCGAAAATGTACATACACTACCGTTGTGGGATTTTCTTGAACGAGAAGCTCACTTTGCATATATATGCTCTTGGCTGTCTACATCGACGGCTGTATATACCAACCCCTGTTTATGCATGCATTCAGACACGATGTGCTATTATAGACCGAGCAAGTTCCCTCCTCTTCGGCTCCTCGCCCTGGTGTCTGGGTCCCGGAGCGCAGCGTGCGTGATGACGTTGCCAATCTTGATCTTGACACCGCCAATGGGGATTCGCACCTGTTGAATCTTGCGTGTGGCTTCTCGGCTACAGAACACCCGTTCTGTTGCTGTGAGAATGGCATCGGTGGGCTCGGCGAACGACCAGGCGATCGAGACATGGAACGCGCGGCCGACCCGCTCCTCTCCCTCCTCGCCCCCGTCGCCGCCGTTATTTTCTGCCCACAGATACAATCCTGGCTGCCCGTACTGTTCGGCCGTCGCATTGCACAGCCGCAAAAGCCCCGTCAGCTCTGGGTTACTGTTGCTGGGCGCAGATGTGTTCATTCCGGCGGTCGCCTGGTTGTTACCATCGCCAGTGCTTTGCACCCTCAAGACCAAAAATGACCTCCCGCTCTCAGGGGTACGGTGCCACTCGGCCTTGCTGCAGGCCACCGTAAACCGGGGTATCCCGCTCGCCTTGATGGCCGCCTCCAGGTCACCGAGGAAGGCATCCTTCTGCTCCGAGGAGAGTGCGAGAGGCCGCGACAGGCTGATGTGCAGCGGTTGGGGCGCGGCCAGGTCGCTGGTCAGGAAACTGGTGATCTCGGCCCCCTCACTGCTGCCGGGTGCGGCAGTGGTGAGGAGCTGCTCTTGGAGGGAAGAAACCAGCTCGGTGAGCAGGGCGTGCACGTCCGAGGGTGGGCGCCACTCGATGTAGACGTGGCTGGGCCAGTTGCCGGGGATGTGGGGGTTCTGGCGGACGCGGCCCTGGTGCAGGGCCGGGTCGTCGCGGGTTGCGGTGCGGACTGTCGAGGCGTAGAGGTCGTGGAAGGAGGCCGGGAGTGGGGGGAGGGATGAGGCAGCAGATGCGGCGCCGGTCCCGGTCCTCCTCCCTCCGGCTTGGACCGGGGAGTGGGAAGCTGTAGGCCGGGGAGGTTCCGTTCTGGGCTTCTTCCTCGGAGGGCTGTCAGGCGGCGGCTGGTGGGTGTCGGGAGCAGAGCCAGCCGAGGAAGCATCCGAATCGGAGGCGTAATCTACGAGCGGCATTGCTCCAACTCCCAAGGGCTTGCCTGCCGTCCGTCGGTGGTGGTTACGGCGGCGCGGCCAATTCTGCAGAAGACTCAGGCCGTGTTTGTGTTTCGTTTCGTTTCATTTCCATGTGGGACCTCGCGGCCCGGGGCGCTGGCGCAGGGCCACCCTGTGGCCGGGGATGGCCACGTTTTGGTGAGGGGCTGGCTGTGGAATCGTGGACAGGGGACACAAAGTATTGGGGAATGGGGACAACGGCCACGGAGCAATCCCGGCCGATGGTGTTACATGGAACAGGCAACAGCTCGGAAAGTCGGCTCGGGCGTGATGGTGGTGTGCGGTGATGGTGTGGTGCGCCGGCGGGACATTGCATTCCGGAAGCATTTTCCATTCAAGTTTGGTGTAAATCGATGCTCTGCTTTGTCCCTGGTGGAGGGTGTCAGTGGCTGCGGGGCTACGATGTTTGGGGGCGGCGGCTGGGCCTGGGCCTGGAAGCAGACCCCTCCTCAACCCCTCCGCCGGCCCCTGGCTAAAAGGCCCCAGATGACGTTGCCCACGAGACGCAAGGAACTATCGCGGGGCAAGAAGGTTGGGCTCGAATGGCAGAGGCAGCAAGCCCCGCCCATTCCAATCCGATAAAGGCGCACCTTTTTTGGATCATCTGGTCATATGGGTGCTGCCGCCTGATGCGCCAGGCCCCTCTGGATCGAAGGCAGGCCCAGCTTGTCTTCTGCACACACCCAGCCGACTGACCACTTGCCTGCACTTCTGACCATCGTCATTGACCCTTCCCTCCCACAACAACGCCACGAACACGCCCACCACAAACAACAACACGAAGTGCGCCGCAGTTCGTCGCTGCTCGTCGGCCTTGTTTCAACTTCCCCGAAACACAGGGTTCAAGCCCCCACAGCCCCCCGCCCGCATACTAACCCCCACCTCTCCACCGCCGCTGAGCGAACCCAAGGGCCGTGCCGGGCCCTTGCGCGACCGCTGCACTGCCTAAAATGGACGGCGCCAGGGATTACGATGACGGCCCTGTCGACAAGGAATGGGTAAGCTTGCTCTGTCTTTTGTTTCTTGTTTCTCCCTTCCTTCAAATCTCCAAGGCGCGAGAATCTCCCGGCCCCAGGGCGATTTCATTGTCGGCGAGCCAGCATATTTGCGACCTCAATTGCGAGAGCTCTGGCGGTATTTTACATTTTGGTCACGGATGCTCGGCTCGCGGGAGACATGTGCTGCGCGGTGATGTCACCAAGTGGCACCAGCCAAGTCCCTTGATGTCTTGACTCGGATTGCGCCGAGCGGAGCCAGCAACCTCGTCACCGGCTTTTGCTCAGATGAATGCACTCGGCGTGGAATGGCGGCGGGCTCTTGTCCATTATTACGACACCAGGCAGCACCGAGGGCGGGTCGATCGACATGAGGCTTGTCCTGCGGCCTGCCTCCAAAGTTGACTGCGCCAGCTGCCCAGGCCGCGTACACGCCGCAACAACGAGCTGCGTCACTCGTTGCCCGTGTCTGGCTCGCTGGAACACGCGGCCTTGTCTTGCCTCTGCATTCATTCGTCTTGTATCCACTCACCCATGGCGCCTATGCTGACCCCAACAGGCCTCTAGATATATTCTGGGTCCTCTCTACGACCCCGAGCCAAGCCAAGAGAGTGCCACTCACTTTAGGCCTCTCCCTACACCTCGCCAGTCTGCAAGCCCGACCCGCCGACGTCCCAGCCAAAGCCGGCCCAAGACAGCCGACGACGCCTCAGACGAGGACCGCCCATTTCTCCAGCGTGTCTTGAGCCGCAGGAGCAGCACAAGGACCAAACCTCTGCCTGCTTCTCCTTCAGCCCCCAAACCCCAGCCACTCTCTGGTCTGGAGCGCAAGCGTTCGGTTCACACTGCCAGGCCTCCCCAGACCCGCTGGAACCAAGGCACAATCTTGGCCAGATCCAACAGCGTATCCACCTCTCGCCCGACCGAGGAGCATATGGCTGCCTCGGGTGAATGGACTAGCACTCATCACCGTGCTGGCTCCCTCGCTGAGCGCTATCCCGGCGATCGATCCCACCGCCCGCTGGAGATGCTCACCCAAGAGCACCAGGCTAGAGAAGGATGGGAGGACACCTTCCACCATCAGGGCGGCTACCTGAGGGAGCGATACCCAGGCGACATGTCCCACCGCCCGCTTGCCATGCTCGCCCACGAGCATCGCGCCGCCGACCGGGCTCCGCACCTGCACAACCACCGCCGCCAGCAGCCGAGCGATACCATCGACTCGCTGGACATCAGCGGACCTGTCCCGGGCGCCACCTACCACCATGGCGGGCCCTTTGACCCCACATTGAAGGAGCGCAACGCGAACAAGAAGTACTCCCCCGTCGAGGCCGTCAGGGGCACAAACATGGAAGCTCTGAGGGCCACTCCTTCCGAGTATGTGCAGGATTCGCTTGACAAGCACGTTCCCCTGCAGGGAACTGCAGTGGTCCCACCGGGAATGCAGTCGATGAGGGGCCAGACCATGCACTATGAAGAAGGCGCAGACCTCATGCGCGAGGAGGATGCTGGAGGTGGACCATATAAGAGATGGGCCCATCTGGTAAATGAGACCCGGCCCCTTGACTCTCACCTTTAGGACACCGGAGCTAACAAAGTACCCAGCAATACCGCGACGACGACCTCAAGGGCAAAGCCGAGCCCGCCTTCTCCGCTGACCAGGCCCGCAAGGAGCAAAAGGAGCGGGCCAAGCACCATGCCGCAACATCCCCCCGCGGCATCGTCTACTACGAGATGCAGCCGCCTGCCCCTGCCTTCGGCGACCATGACTCGGGCGCCGGCAACAAGCATAAGGAGGACACTGCTCAAGTCCACCAGCAGAGCGCCAGCAAGAGCGCTCACTTGCATCCCGAAATGGCCGACACCAAAGCCGGCCCGTCGTCGGGTTCCCAGCGGAACAATACCGCGGGCAAGAGTTTCACCCAGAGCCTCAAGCGGAGGTTTGGGAGCTTCAGGAAGAAGAAGACTTCTTCTGATGACGTGGGATACTAGAGGGCTGTTGAACTTTTTTCTCCCCATCTGCCGTTTCACGCATCAACGCACATCTTTGACGTTCTGGTGCGACATGGTTGGGATTTGAGCCTGAGTTGGGAGATGATCAAAACTATGTTTGAGTAGCAACCAGGATCCGGATGTTCTTTGTAAATCCACTGTAACATGGCATGGGAGGGGGTTCTTGTAAATCCAATGTATCATAGCATGAGAGACGGGATTCTTGTCAATCCACTGAGCATAGCATGTGAGATGGGGTCATCTACCACAGAAAATTGGCCGTTGTTGTCATATCGCCTTTGACACGAGGCACAGCAGCTTTCTGTTTACTTCGGCTACCAAAAGAACCATCACAGGGATGTAAATTCAACACCGGAAAGGGACCCTGTCTCTCCTGAATAAAAAACTCCTAACAAACTCTCCCCTTTCTGTCTCCCATCCCCTCAAAACAATCAGAAATAGTCCAACCCAGCCCACCCCAACACCCCCTCCAACTCGGCCCTGACCTCACCAATACCAGCATACCCAGCCCTGCCCGCCAGCTCGACCCGCCTGGCCATGCCGAGCTCGTTGAACCGCTCCAGCATCGCCCCGTCGACGATGCTCCGCCCGATCCCCGCGTCCACCCCCGGCGGCGGGCAGTCCGCCCCCGGCATGCGGTAGCTCTTGGGGTTCAGCCCAGCCGCGTGCGGCAGCGAGTTGGTCAGCTGCGCCGACAGCGACGAGAGCCGCCGGTACGCCGACTCGGGTAGCGGCCGCAGCGCCGCGAGGGCGCCCGTCGGGGAGGCGAGGAGGAGAACGTGCGGCCGCTGCGTGGCGGACTCACGCTCGCGGGCGGCTGGGTCTTTGGGAAGTTGCTTGCGGTCCTTTTCCTTGTCGGCTGGCGTGGCTGCGGGCAGGAGGAGGGATTTTGTGGGATAGTGTGCCCCGGTACTGAAAGTCGTGCGGTGAAGGAGGAGGTGGCCTTGGAGGGATTTGGGGTCTGGATAGGGAGGGGAGTTAGCTCAGTACTGAAGAAAAATGAGGGCTAGTTGGGTGGTGTTGAGGGACTTACGCTCAGGGTCAAACTGAAGAATGTGGATGTGACCGTCGGCATCGCTCGCCACGATAAACAGCTCTTTGCCGTCTGGGAGGAAATCCGCGTTCAACACTTCCAACTTCGTCGAGCTCTTCCCAAAGAGCATCATCTTATACGGCTCCTCAGTATACCCGGTAAACCACACACCCTTGAATGCGTCCGCCATCAGGCACAAGCCGGTCCCAGGGAGCTCTTTGGCGGCCGTGACGTAGCAGTTCATGTCCATGAAGGCAACCGGCAGCAGGGTTCCGTCCTCCTTCAAACCTCGCACCATGCACTTTTGCCCTTGAGCCACGAGCATCAACCCCTGAGTGCCAATCTCAGAAAGCGCGGTGACTGCGCCCCTAGGTATGTCTTCCTGCGCGACCAACTTCAATTTTTTGCTTGTCTCGGGGCGACCGGGCTGGGGAATCACTTCGGCGATGTCATAAACGTAGACGCGGCCTCTGGTGGGGAGATCTTCACCCTTGGTGAGGGCCGTGCCGACGGCAATGAGCTGCTTACGCTCATTGGTGAACTCGGAAACCTCGAGGTTCAGTGCCTCGACGCAGAGGACCGTCTCGCAAGGCTCCATCTGGACCGAGTCAACGACTGTCCAGGTGATCGGGCTGACGAGCTTGAGAACGCCGCGCTCGACGGTGGGCTTAAAACCCAGGATCTCTCGCGCCCACTCCTTGTGGTAGTCGTCGTCCTTGGGAAGCTCAAACGGCTCTAGCGTGTTGCAGCCCACCACGTAGCTTTGCATGGGGGCATGGTACGCGACAGCCGAGATGTCCTCGCCGATGGGGATTTTCTTGACTGCGAGGCCGGTTTCCGCGTAGCTCCAGTCTTGCGGCAGCTGAGTCACCCGCGCGATGTGGTGAGAGTCCGCGTAGATGAACCCGTGCTCGCATCCCTCTGTGTGGAACGGGCTCATGGCGATCACGCCGGCCCCTTCCAATGGCAACACTTTCGGCATCGATTTGGATGACTTGAGGATGAAACTTGGTGATTGCCCAGGGAGGAACACGGTGCTGTAGCCGGCAATGTTGTTGCACCTCCGCATGGAGAGGCATCGAGGCTGGGGCGCCGCCTCGTCCTCATCGACTTCGTCCGCGCTCTTGGCAAAGGCCGTGTTGGGCAGCTTCTGGAACAACAATGACTTGGAGAACTCGGAACCAGCGGGCCTTCGGAGACGAGAAGGTTGGTAGAGTGTGAGGTCATCGTTCGTGTGCCGGAGCTGCAACCACGGGTCAGTGAAATGAAGTAACCAGGGATGACAAACAGTGCAACTCACAATGAGATAGGGAGACTTGTGAGTGGAATCGCCGAGGTCAGCCACGAGGACCTCCCTTATTTGCTCCTTAGCCGTCCCCTTTCGAGCGGTGAAATCGGAGGAGAGGCTTGGAGGGATGTAAGACAGCCCTTCCGCAACGTAGATGGGTTTGGAAAGGACCGGGAGTCGGTAGACCTGGTGTTGTTAGAGCCGGCCATGGCAAATCGCAGAATAGCCAATGGACACTTACATAGAGGGCTCCGCTGGTACTCAAAAGAAACATGAGAATGCTCTGTGCGGGTTTAACCCCCTTCCCTGACACTTCCTCGGCAAACACACCAGACGTGTCGGTGTAGAGGCAGCCTGTGAGCCACTTGGTTGTGGCGAGAGTCTGGTCATCTTTATCCAGCTCCTCGAGCTCGTTGCTGCTGTCGATCTGGGCAACAAACGCGCTCGAGTCGTCCCGAATGATGAGGAGGAACGGATCGGCAATACTCGCACTAACCGCTCGAGGCTCGGCCCCGGTCTCTTCATCCAGCATCGGGACGATCTGGCTGAGCCCGAAATCTAGGAAAGGAAAGAGTTAGCAAAGAGGGCAAATTCGGCTTCGAATAAGAGCGAACAAGCATACCTCCGTCGTAGCACCGAACCTCAGACTTGAGGATTTGGATGATCCTGCTCCCCTTGCCCATGGTCCCAGCCTCGACGGTGATGCCGGCGGCGGGATCAAACTCGGTACCCCCAAGGCTCTCAAAGCCGGCCGCGGTCAGAGCATACACGTCCGACTTCTCATAACCGTCCAGGTCCACCTTGGCCACGATCATGAACTTGTCGTACTGGTCCGACATGTCATAATCCTTCCCAAGCGCATTCCCACCCTTGTCGCCCTGGAGGGTTTTCGGGACGGGCCGCTTTGCGAACATGGTCCAGAACCCCCTCGCCTCAGAGAACTCGAAGCGGCCGATGACTTTTGGTTGGATGCTCTGGCTCATGGTCGCCAGGCAGGCCGACTTGTCTCTGCCCACGGCGCAGACTAGCTGCAGGTTGCTGTGGACACCCACAGAGTTTCGTTCTTCCTCGCTGCCGGGGAGCCAGGTCGGCTGGCTGTAGGTCATGGCTTGAATGGGCCCAACATTGAGCAGACGGTCGTGGATGCGGAAACTGAGATCTCCGCTCACGAGGCTGCTCACCGCCGAGACGGGTTGGTGACGAGGCGCCGCCTCCTCGCCATACAGATCGTCGTCGTCGTCTTCGTCCTCCTCGAGGAGCTCTTCGTCCTCGACGTCCATTTCCGCCCTCGCGTCCTTCGCTCGTGGCTTCCGCCTCCCAGCCTGGCTCTGCTTCTTGGCCCATCCGAAAAGCAGAGAATCTCCCTCCTCAAGTCCTGCAAACATGGCGTTTCTGCCGATCCGCGAGAGGGTTGTGACGCGGCCTGGGATGGCGGATGCTCCCGAGGATGGAGGGAGCAGCTTCAGCTCCAGTCCAGACACGGTACGTCCATCGATGCGGAAGGTGACGGCGGCCATCTGGCCATCGTTGAGGATGATGAGGAGCTCGCCGAGGTCTCCCGTGAGGGTGTCGATGACGCAGCCCTCGAGGCGGAGGTTGAGGTCTGACTGGTCGACCAGGCCGAACGAGGTGCATTGCTTTGTCATGGGGTTGACAGCCACGCCGTTAGGCTTGCCGGACTGATCGATGTGGATCAGCTCGTTCGCACCCACGAGCAAGGCACCTCCGACGGGGGCGGGGAGGGGCACGACTCGGAAGAGATCCTGGGGTAGGCCGGTGACGGACAGGATGGTGGTGGAGGCCTTTTGCTGCAGGTCGAGGGTGAAGACCATGTAAACGAAGTGGTCCTTGCGGCCGAGCGAGTTCGAGGCGGCGACGGTGGAGGCGAGAATGCCAAAGGTGGGCTCTCGGTACTCATGCAGAAAGGCCAGGTGCACAGGATGCAGGAGGCTTGGGTCAAGATTGGAGAGTCGAAGAACAAATGACGGTGAATATGGTGTGTCTTCTATGTTGCTAGCTCCATTTATGACGGCGCTCGACAGGTCCTTTGCCGGCCGCGGGCCGTCCAGCTCTTCATCCCAGTCACCCATGTCAATGTCCTCATCGGCCTGCCTGAAGGGCAGGATGGCCAGGTTCCTGGGGCCAAACTTGAGGGCGGCGCATCTACTGCCCGGGTCTGCCGCCAGGAAGTTGGCATAGTGGCCCGAAGGAGCGGCCCACGGGCTGCCCTGGAGCTCTTCTTGTTCGTAGTAGTGGATCGAGACGGTCGAGAGGGTGTGTTGCTCGGCGTCCCACTCTACGAGACTGAGCCTCGCGTCCTTGAAGGCGATCAGGAGGGAGTCGCAGCCGTGGCGGGCGTTGGGGGTCTTGATCCGGGCGAGCCCAGTGACGGTGCCGGCAAGTGGGATGTCGGCGACCAGGACCAGCTTGGTGGTGTTGGCGCGGTCGGAGCGCTGAGCGAGGCTGTCACCGCCGAGGAAGGATGCCTCGAGGCCGTCGTCGTCGTTGGCAAGTCGGCTCTCGTACCGCGCAGCATTGCGTGTCCTCTGCTGCCCGCCGCCTTGCGGTGCCTCGATGTCGGCCGAGACCACCTTGGTTCTGAAGATCTGGAGGAGCGACGACTTGGCGAGGACGAGGTTGGTGCCCTGGCCGGGGATGAATTGGAGCGTTGTGGAATGCGTCACGGCCGTTGCCGGCGTCAGCTCTGTATAGCACTGCATGGCTCAGAGTCGGGTCGCATGTCTTGCTGGGAGTCGTAGGAGGGGATATTTATCGCGTGTCGAGTCGAATTGGCGTGCAAGCAGAGAGGGAGAAACGAAAAGATGAGCTGCGAGGTTGAAGCTCAAAGAGAGCAAGCTCCCTTCGCGGTGATTGATTGGCTGTTGCGCTGGTGAGACGCGACTGGAAATCGGTCGCCTGGTAAATTTGTCGGGGACCCCCATGAAGCCCCCAAGGAAGCTTGGGCCAGGCCTGGCCAGCCGCTAACGCAGGCCCCAGCAGCGGCCCCACCCACAAGCCCCAGCTGCCGCTGGCCAGGCCATGCGGCATTGCGTCACAGCTGGGACTTGCACAGCAGGCGCCCGCCAAACTGCCCGCCGCCGCTGGAGCCCTGCCTGTGTGCACACGACGATCCCTCTCATGCTCAGCGCTGTGGACTGCGACCTCGACCTTGCACAACATGTCTCTCTCCCTTCAACGACGTGCAGGTTGAAGCTGCACCAACTCGTCGCGCGACATCTTCCCGTATGCGCATTCGCTTCTCAATCTCTTGCCAACACCCCCCACACCACTTTAGGGATCGCAGACAAACACCGGACCCAACACAATGGCGCCGGCGCAGCTCCTGCACGAGAGCCTGATCTGGGTTGCATACTCAGTGGCTGTCGGCCTTGCGCTCGTTGTCGCCATCATCACCACCCTCACCTGGCAGGCTCCCTACGAGCGATCAATCGCCGTCAGCATTGTCTCCATCTTCAGCCTGACCGCCCTTCTCGCTACCGTTCTCCTCCTGCCTGTCGACATTGCCCTTGTCTCGTCGACCGCATCGACACACCTCGGCGCCAAGAAGGACTGGGCCACGCCACCCCGCGTCGACGCGATCCTCACCACCTTGGAGATCGCATACTACTCCCTCTACTCTCTGGACGCCCTGTTGTGCCTTGTCGCCATCCCGTTCACCTACTTCTGGTACGAGGAATACGATGAGGTGGAGGAAGAGGAGGGAGCCCTCACCAAGGGAGGCCGCTTCTGGCGCGCCCTGAAGTACACCCTTGGCTTCGTCTTCCTCGTCCTGGTGCTGTTTATCATTGGCTTTTTTGTGCCCGCCGCTGGGAATTCCCCTGGGAAGCACATGGACCTCGACTATTTCAAGCGTCTGCTCGCGGCAAACAATGGGGAGAAGGCGCTCAGCTTCGGCGTCGGCCTGCTCATGACCCTGGGAACCCTTCTGTACGCCGTGTACACGAGCGCCGGCTTGGCTCTCCTCCCGATCTCTTTCATCAAGTCCGCCCCGTCCATCTCGGCCCCGCAGTTCTCAGCGACGAATGCGTCCGCCCTCGAGCGCAACCGCGAGCTCCAGCGCCTGCTCGAGCTCCGCTGCGCCGGCCGCAGAGACGGCATGTCGCAGAAGGACAGGAGGGAGCTGGACGCGCTCATGCGTGAGGAACGGACCCTTGTGCGCCGTGAGCGACTGGCAGCCGAAGCTGGTGGAACTGGCCGCACCCTCATTTACCGGGCATGGGCCAAATTCCAGACGGTCTTCCGGCCCTTGAAGCTCCTCGGGGGCATCTTCCTGCTCCTTCTGTCCATCCTGGTCTGGGTCTCGATGCTCATCACTGGGATTGACAAGGCCGCCAACTCTGTCTGCAAGCAACACTGCGGCTACATCCTCGGCCACCTCAACGTCTTCCAGCCTATCAACTGGATCCTCGTCCAGTCTGCAAGAGTCTTCCCTGCCGACTACGTCCTCATGGCGCTGCTGGTGCTCCTGTTCTTCAGCAGCTCCATCACCGGCCTGGCCTTTGTCGGCATTCGCTTCCTGTGGGTTCGCATCTTCCAGATCAAGAAGGGCCGCACCCCTCCGCAGGCCCTCCTCATCGCAACGGTCCTGCTGGCGCTCATGATCCTCGCCATCAACTATGCCATCGCCATGGTGGTCGCCCCGCAGTACGCCATTTACGGCACCCAGACCTTCTGCGTGAATGCTCCTCGACACCCGGGCGAGCAGCCCGACTGCCGCGAGCACCCGGACATGGTGCGGCCCTGCTCTGAGGCCTTCAGCGCGCCCGCAGCCAAGGACGTGTGCACCCCCACCGTCATGTCGACCTTCCTCAACCGGATCACCCTCAATTGGCCCGTGTTTGGCGCCGTCGACTTTTGGGCGCAGTTCGCCTTCCTGGCTGTGTTCTTGACCATCTTCACCACTAGCCTGTTCCGCGCACCGAGGATCAACCTCAGCGAGCTAGACGAGGAGGCCGAGGCGGACGAGGAGGAGGGGCTGCTGGCGGCGAGCAGCCGGAGGAGGAATGGCGCCACCCGGCGGGACCTAACTGGCCAGTCAGCGAGGACCGCAGGCATCCGCGGACAGGCGCCGGGACGAGGTGAGGATTATGGGACGGACGGCCATGGGAATGGAGGCTCCAGGGCTTAAACTGTGCATATGGACGGAAATGGCAACAAAAGGCATTGGGATGGATTGGGCTGATTGTCACACCGGCGGCATGGATATCGGGCCCAGCATTTTCTGTAATTGGAGCACTCTTCGGGGGGGATGTCTGGTATGTGGCGGAGTCCAAGGGATGGATGGCTCGGAGGACATGTGGGCGAATGGGACATGCTCTTGGCGTTTTTCTTACGGGCAGGGAGGGAATTCGGATGGGACGGGATATCGGAGGTGTTTTACGGAGTAATGGTTGTGCCTCTTGAGGGATTTGCGCAAAAGCAGGCAGACGCCTGAGCGTGTCTTTTTCTCATGGCGGATATGTTCCGGGGTTGTCGAAACTCGAAACCCGGGGGCGCGCTCGATCCTCCTCGGTGACCTCATCTATGGACCTGGTGTCCTCTGGAACTTCACCCACTGGTGGCCACGTTCGTCATACCCGGCCGATGGTCCAACATGCATCTCCTTCCAGCAGCGTCCGCAGTAGACATCATCGTCGCATCCCACGCATCTGATGGTGGCGTCCTCGAGGCACACCACACACCAGGTTTTCTGGTCCTCGTCCGTGTACTTGTTGGACCTGAGGAGGCCCTTGCCAGATCCAGTGGCGGGAGTGTTGTCTTGGGGCTGGAAGGTCGGAGCCGAGGGCATCCCCAGGGCATCGAGGGCGCCGAGTCCCCTGAGGGAAGCCAGCCGCGCCGAAATGTCATTTTCAAAGTCGTCTCCCGGTCTTGCGCTTGGGACCGGGTCTACGAGCTGTGAGGGTACAGTTGGGAGGGCCAAGACGTGATCCTCGCTCTCCCCGCCGTCGGCGTCGCCGTCGTCCCCAGGGACTGCCGCTGCAGGTGGTGGCAGCGAGTTTATCTCATCCCCTATTTGCGTGAGCAGCGCTTCGACGGCAAGGTTCATTTGTTCCCCATCTGAGTCATCGTCGTCATCGGAAGGAGAAGCGCCTTGTTTGGAAGCATCACGCCCCGTGGGACCTTGGAGCGAGTCGAGAAGGCCAGCCACTTTCTCTGCCTCACCGTGAGGGTCAAAGTCGGGGGGTGGGTCGATGTCGTCCTCGGCGGTCAGGTCAAATTCCTCGTCTCCCAAGGCCTCCAGAAGCGCGTCGACAGCAGCCTCATCATCTGGCCCAGAGTCCCCGAGGGCATACGGGGGTCGTTTCTGCCGGGGATTTTCAGGAATCCCTGGAAACGCCGAGGCTGCCTCGCCGACTTCCCTGTCCCCGGATGAGCGGTCACCAGGGGACGGAGCCGCTACGGAAGGCGGGGTCGTTGCACCAAGCGCGCCATGGCTCGTTAGTTGCGGAGCCGGTTGCTGAGGACGGCCCAGTTGGTGCCGAAGCGATCGGAGCCGTGATGCCAAGGCGTCTTCTCTAGATGCGGGGGGTTGGGGCTCTGACCCCGCTGGCGCGAGCGAGGTGTTCGGGGTGCTTTGCGCACGTCTCTTAGCCCAATGCGCCTCGACACAGAAGGGACGGGAGACGGAGGGTACCGTGTCCGAGACGGGGTATGATTACTTTGCTGGCTGCTCGAGCACGACGGGGGTGGACTTGAGGGCATTCAGCCTATCCAATAGGGCCTGATCGTCGGGCCGGGAGGGCGGCATGGTGGGGACGAAGCATGGGCTGTTGGGATCCAGCCGCCAGCCAGAGAGGGCAGATGTCCAGATGCCCGAGTGGCCTCGGTCGTTTCTGACCAGCACGCGCGCGGGCTGACCTGTGCTGTTTTGCTGTGCTGGCACGGCGGCAGATGCTGGTTACGGGATCCTTGGGCGGTGGTGTGGTGCTTCGTTGATGGATGGATTTCGGGTTTGGCGAGGAGGACATCATGGATGCATGGTCAAGTGGAAAGGCAGACCGCGAGGCGCAGCCAACCCAACTAAACGGCGGGGTCAGGGGATTGGGGCGCGATGCTCTCAGTGGGGCGCACCTCATGCGGGGGCCATGTGGTCTGCTGCTTGGGCCAATGGCCCAGTGGCGGTGTTTGTTCCAGCATCCCGGCGCACCAGCCACAGCAGCGGCAACCCCTGAATCCCACGGCTTACCCATTATTCCTCCAAGCAGGCACCGGGCATGGAGTTCCTGTCCGTCCTGTCTGGTGGCCTGGGGCCTGTTTGCTTGTCCATGACTGAAAACGACGGCGTGACACGGTGGCAATTCACCGCCAACTCAATCTCCAGGCGCAGGAGGACAAGGAGACAAGATATCATCAAAGACATCGCGAAGAATTCCCAGACAGACACAGCGCGTGAATCATACTGCCGGTTCTGGCAAGGCGCAGGCCGTCGGCTTGGGGAGGTCATCTCAACCGCACCAGGGCTGAGCCGAGCTGACCCCCAGCGACTCTTGGCGGCAGAAGCTTTTTTGTCTGGGAGCCCAAGCATCATGGTTGAGAATTCCGCCACAAAGGCAGGGCCACTCTTGGCACACCACCAACTTTGCCAAACAAAGTTCCATCGGTCGGCCGCTTGAGTCCGCGCCGAGTCTGCCCTGCTTGGATCCGCCTCCGCCAGACGAGCGAAGCCAGTTAAAACCGCGCCGTTTCCCGTCCGCGCTTCCTGGAACCCGTTTTGCGCCTCCTGCAGACCATCAACGCCTCTGCAACTTTATTTCGCCCTCTGCCGACTCAGACTCGCAGTGCCCGGCAGGCTTTTTTTTCTTCATTCTCGCTCCCCAGATCGCTCTTCGGCAATCGACCGCCTAGTTTTCCAGTACCAGATAAATACCTATCCTTTCGCCATGCGCCTTTCCAACGTCCTCGTCGCGTCGGCCCTCCTCGGAGACGCGGCCGTCTTGGGCTTTGTCGCCCCGCCAGGGCTTACGGCCCATCAGCCGCTGGAGCAGCGCGACCAGTCGTCGTCCGAGGAACTGTGGAAGCGCAAGGGAGGCGGTGGCGGTGGTGGCCGTGGCGGCGGTGGCGGCAGCTCGTCGTCCGGCTCGTCCGGTTCCTCGGGGTCGTCGGGGTCGTCGGGGTCGTCAGGGTCGTCGGGGTCGTCAGGGTCATCGGGGTCGTCCGGCTCGTCGGGGTCGTCTAGCGGGTGGGTCGCCACAGTTTGATGTCTGCTTGCAGCTCCATGCATGCAGGTGGTTTCACAGCAGTCACTAACAAATCGTTGCAGAGGCTCCCGTGGCTCTGGCTCTGGCTCCACCAGCAGCAGTTCCAACGCCGGCGGCAGAACCACCACCGGCAGCGGCCCGGCCCCCGCATACGGTGGTGGGCGGTATTACGGCGGTGGCGCAGCGCAGCCGTACAAGTCCGGCAGCAGGTCCCCCTCGGGTATCCTGCCCGTCTTCTTCGCCGCCAGCTTCCTCGCCTTCTGGCCCGGCCTGTGGCTCTATGGCGCCCACGTCTACCCCTACACCCACCCGCACAACTTCTACAACCAGACCAGCCAGCAGAACGAGACCAAGCCCGTCGAGTGCGCCTGCGACCCCTACAACGTGTGCGCCTGCGACGAGAACGGCGACACCCAGTACCTGACCGACCTGATCGGCAACGGCAGCTGGGCCGGCCTCAACAACTCGGTCATCACCGTCGCCAACGTCAACGGCACCAGCACCATCCTCATCAACGGCACCCTGCCCAACGGCACTACTGCCGCCGGCGGCACCGACAGCCCCAGCGCTGCCGGCGAGGGCATGCGCGCCATGCTGCAGCACCTGGGCTGGTGGCCCGCCATTGCCACCATTGGCGCCATTGTCCTTGCTGCTTGAGCCCAGTGATGAGGACTGGATTGTTTCGGGGGTGGTTGTTGTTGTTGTTGTTGTTGTTGTTTGAGACTGTTTGTTGTACTTCAAAATCTGCCCGTTTGCCACTCGGCACCTTCTTTTGACTTGGTTTATTTCTGTTTTCTTTCTGGAGCTGGTGTTATACCCAACAACAAGGGTCGGCGTTTCAGGAGTCATCGATGCCCAGTTTGGTTGTTTAAGCGCTTGAGGGTGATGGTTGACGGACGCATGCCACCCGAACAACACCTACGAGTACAACAGCTCGAGATCTTCATCCTAAAATAAATAATATTATTATACCTACAACCATGTGATGTCCGGGTATCCTCAATCTTTGTGCCTGGTGTTGCTACCTTCCAAATTTGATAAACCAATAATTTGCTTGGGAGAGTCTAGGATTGATCAGGTGCGGTGGCCGCCGCGGCGGTTCTCTCCTCCCTCCTCTTTTCAGCCCACGACCCCAGCTGCCTCCAGATATCCTGCTTCTCCTGCGGCTTTAGAGTCGCCGCCAGTCCGCTCGTGCTCGTGGCCACAAACAGCCGCGCCCCGTTCCAGTCGGCGGCATACGTCACGCCCTCCTCCTTCTCCTCCTCCTTCTGCGTCCCGTCTTCCAAGATCCCCATGTTCTCATCCTCCCCTTGCCACCCGTAGCTGAACTCGCTCGCCTTGATGGCGCGGCCGTGGCGCACGCGCCAGAGGCTCTCCCAGATGCTCTTGCCGACGACGCACACCACCTCGGGCCGCCAGCGGCGCACCTTCTCCTCGAGGATGGCGACGCCGGCGTCCATCTCCTCCTTGCTGAGCTCGGCGCCGTTGCGGCTCGGGCGCGCGACGATGTTGGTCAGGCCCAGCGAGTAGAGGGCCGGCATGCGGCGGTCCTCGGTCGGCGAGCATTGCCGCGGGGTGATGCCGGACGAGTGCAGCAGCCGCCAGAAGTGGTTGGACGGGTGGGCGTAGGCATGCCCCGTGCGGGCGGTCTGGATGCCCGGGTTCAGGCCGATGAAGAGGATGAGGAGGTTCGGGCCCACGGCATCTGGGAGGAGGGGGAGGTGGGCGTAGGTCGAGGGGGGCGCATAGGAGGACTTCTGGCGGGCGCGTTTGGCGCCCTTGCCGGACACTGCTGTGGAGGATGTGGATGAGGAAGGGGTGTCCGAGACATCGTCGGCGTCGTCAGCACCAGGGGCCGCTTTGCGCTTGGGCCGGGGGCGTGAGCTCGGCTGCTTTGGCAATGATGCGGGTGCCGCCGTCGCCGCCGCCGCCGCGGTCTGGGCGGCAGTGGAGCTCCGCGTGCTCCGCCGCGGACCGGAGGGGTCGTCAAACATGAAGCTCTCGAGCTTGAGGCGGCCTTTGAATGTCGGGTTCGGGCGGGTGTCCTCTGACGGGTCTGATCCCATGGCCGGTTCGCGTTGGGGACAGGGCGCCTTTCTCTCGGTTCTGATGAACAGAATGAAGGGCCTAAAGTCTCGGCCGGTTTGTTTTTTGGCAACAAGAGGCGGCTCGAGGCGACAATTAAATAGGCAGCGCGACACGATCACGCTTTGGATGAGACCAGGGGTGAGAATCTGCCTGCCCGTTCTCCTCCAAAGACCCTGGGAAACGAGCAGTACAGCCCCAAGGCAGCAATGCGCCACTTTTAAGTCCTCAGGTAACGGACAAACCTGTGCCCGAGCTGATCGAGGTTTCCTTCACGACTATCGACCACGAGAGGAAGGGTTCTGCTGGGTTACCTGTAATCTCCCCGCAACGCATTGGACATCGCGAGTTGCTGGGCTGTGCTCTGGTTTGGTGGTTCAACAATCCAGGTCCTCTCGGAAGAGGCACCCCCTCCAGGAGCAGAGACATCGACAGACCCAGCCCGTCCCGGCAGTTCAGACCGCCCCTGTCGGTCCAGCAAATGGGAAGTCGAGATGGCAGCACAAGGGTGGATCGACAGGGATCGCCCTCGGATTGTCTTGCTGCAAGTTGCTGGTGTGCTGTGCGAGCTGGGACGTGGCGTTGCACAGGGGTTGGGGGAGGTGGAGCGGCGGAGTTGTGGGTGCTCACTGCGGGGCATTCATTCTCGGAGTGGGCTGTGGTGGCCCTGGCATTCGTATCGGACGGAGGCAGCTTCCCCAACACGTCCACCGCGCCTTAAAAGCAGTCCCTCCTTTATTTTGGGTTCCTGTCCAGATCCAAGGTCCAGATCGATTCAGACGCGTCTTGCAGTTGTTCTCCCACCACACGACACACCAATTGCTCCAACACACCTACACTCGACAAGCCAAACCACCCCCGCCAGCCCCACCATGACCGCCCGCGAGGTCTCTCTGCCGTCGGCGCAGGCCGCCCAGGAGCTCAGGGACAAGTACACAGCCGCCGGCCAAGGCCAGGTGTTCAAGTTCTACGACTCGCTGTCCGACGCCGATAAGTCGTCCCTCTTTGCCCAGCTGGCCATCTTCGACCCGGCCTACATCAACACCATCGCCGCCAAAGCCCTTGCCCCGCCTCAGCCCGAAGCTGGCGCCGCCGCCCAGCCCACCCTCGAGCCCCTCCCGGACTCGGCCACCGCCAGCATCTTGGACTCGAAGTCCGGGGACATCAGCCGCTGGTATGCCGACGGCCTCGACCTGATTGCCGCGAACAAGGTTGGCGTGGTGCTCATGGCCGGCGGCCAGGGCACCCGCCTGGGCAGCTCCGCCCCCAAGGGCTGCTTCAACATCGGCCTGCCGTCCGAGAAGTCGCTGTTCCAGATCCAGGCCGAGCGCATCCGCAAGGTCGAGGAGCTGGCCGCCAAGAAGGCCGGCTTGAGCAGTGGCGCCGTCACCGTCCCGTGGTACGTCATGACGTCCGGGCCGACCCGCGGCCCCACCGAGCAGTACTTCCGGGAGCAGAGCTACTTTGGCCTCAAGCCCGAGAACGTCATCATCTTCGAGCAGGGCGTGCTCCCTTGCATCTCCAATGACGGTAAGATCCTGCTCGAGAGCAAGGGCAAGGTCGCCGTGGCCCCCGACGGCAACGGCGGCATCTACAACGCCCTGGTCGAGTCTGGCGTCCTGGATGACATGAAGAAGCGTGGCGTCGAGCACATCCATGCCTACTGCGTCGACAACTGCCTCGTCAAGGTGGCCGACCCCGTCTTTATTGGCTTCTCGGCCGCCGCGAATGTCGACATCGCCACCAAGGTGGTGCGCAAGCGCAATGCCACCGAGAGTGTCGGTCTGATCGTCTGCAAGAATGGCCGGCCAGACGTGGTCGAGTACAGCGAGATTGAGCCCGCGACCGCCGCAGAGGAGGACCCCAAGCAAGCTGGTGTGCTCAGGTTCCGCGCCGCCAACATCGTCAACCACTACTACTCGTACCGCTTCCTCGAGAGCATCCCGCAGTGGGCCAAGACGCTCCCGCACCACGTGGCCCGCAAGAAGATCCCCTATGTCGACCTCGAGTCTGGCGAGACGGTCAAGCCGGCCAAGCCCAATGGCATCAAGCTCGAGCAGTTCGTCTTTGATGTCTTCCCCATGCTGGACATGAGCAAGTTTGCCTGCATGGAGGTTCGCCGAGAGGACGAGTTCAGCCCGCTCAAGAATGCGCGCGGCACCGGCGAGGACGACCCGGATACCAGCAAGTACGACATCATGGCCCAGGGCAAGCGCTGGGTGCAGGCCGCCGGGGCTACCGTTGTGAGCGAGGACCCCAAGGACGGCGTCGAGGTCAGCCCGTTGAGGAGCTATGTAAGTCATCTTTTGTTTCCACAAACCGTCAACCTGGCACTCGTGCTAACTCTCATCTTAGGGCGGCGAGGGTCTCGAGGCGGTCGCTGGAAAAACCATCACATGTCCTGCTGTCTTTGAAAGGGATTAGTATGTCGATATGGACGAGACAGCCAAGGCGGATGCCCGCCTCCACCAGCTGGAGAAGGAACCGTTGGAATGAGTATGACTATCTGGCAGGAATTAGCCGCTTGGGATAAATAAAAGGATCATTTTTTGGCACTGCATGGACCTCACGTTTGCACACTCGTGATCTTGAACCAGAGTGATGGATAGACAGCCACAAATACCCGTTCTAAGGTCTCAGGATGTGCTTGAGCTACGTATCACTGCTGGAGCAGAATCTTCTGAGGACGGGGCGTCATAAATTCATTAAAATTGAAAACAGCTTTGCTGAGAGCTCGACCAAATGCTCCAAAACCCTCTATCTCGCACCATAAACTCCGGCTGTCTAGGAACCAACACACCCGTCGACAAACCACGCCCCAGAGTGGAGGCTTTTCCCAAGCCCCAACATCACCCCACCTCACGAGCTGTTCACGAAGCTCAGATAAGAGTTCCACCCGATGCTGATGACGTTCACAAAGAGCAGGCGGTGCTGCAGCGGGACCAGCTTGAAGTTGACCATCTGCACGAAGGGCCAGATCATCCAGTTGGTCAGCAGCGTGTCCTTGTAGCTCTTCTCCAGCTTCTCCTTGGGCGAGCCGCCCTCCAGCACCGACATGCTGCTGAGGAACACGCCGATGAAGGTCGGGGCGAAGATGCCCTGGTCGCAGGCCACGCGCGCCAGGATGGTGGCGTTGGGCGACCGCAGGTTGACGTGCCGCGAGAGGAATTTGAACCAGGTCGCCGCCGCGGGGCCGAAGACCACTGTCGTGTTTTCTTGTTAGTACCTATCTACCTATGCGGGGCGGGATGGATGAGATCGGTGGGTATAGAAGCTAAGGAAGGTAAACGGGGGGGGCAATGGGGCGAATAAATGGACTGAGCGGGTGGAGCAGAGGAGTGAGTGAACATCTCGACATACCTCCGCCGTAGAGGGCCATGCGTCCCGTGCGAGTAAAGTCATGCTTCTCAACGCCCCTCTTCTCAACCAGTTGCTGGGCGGTGAGATCGCCGACTGCAAAGAGGATCGAGGTTGTCACCGCTTGTGTGAAGAGTGGCCGCGCCGCGAGGCGGGCTTGATACCTGATAACAGGAAAAAAAGATTTTGTCAGTCCACTTGTCTGTCTCTTTGGGTTGGTATCTCCGGGTTGCGCTCACCATCCCAGCATGTTGGCTTGTTGTACGGAGTAACCCTCTTGCCGAGAATAAGTTGGCTCCCACACGAGCGGCGGGGAAGGTTGACGGGGTGTTGGTAACGTCAAAGGTTGGGGGTTGGCTGTGTGGAGGAGGAAAATCGAGTTGGAGTGTCAAAGGGGGGTGGTATTTAAAAGCAACTCGTCTGCGGGTTGGTTGGTTCACCCCAAGTTTCACAAACAGTGGGCTAAGAATAATCGGATGGTGTTTTTCAGACTTTCCCGTCCCAACTTTTTGAACCCACCGACGTCAACACACACAAGGGGTTCCTTGATGATCGACGACTCGCTCCCATCCCACTGCCCAAATGCCGTATTTGCAGGGTTCAAGTGTCCACGCGACCTGCTGAAAAATGGGGCCCATTGCCCAAAACCGCAATGGAAACAGGGGACTCTCAGGGGAACCGGGGGCTTGGCCTGCTCCGCGGGCGTGGCTCTCTTCGCTGGCGTGGGGGGGCTTTCCCCCTCTGGCTACTCTGCCATCCCGCTATGCCTCACTCGCTGGCAATGAGGCTAGTTCCCATGTGACAGTTGAACAACAACAGAGTGTTCTGAACATATTTACCAATCCTCTTGTCACATGGATCGATTGACAAAGAGCCATTTCTCGTCTGACAGTACACACATGCGGGGCTCATCGCAGGTCTGGCGGTGTTCCCCACCCACTCATCCACACACATCCACACCGCACCGCCCAACAAGAGCAGGAAAAAGGTTCTGTTCCGCATTCTCAAACACCCTCAAAAAAGCATGCGCCATCGCTCGTTGTTATGTTGGTTGTCTGAATTTCCGTCTCGCCACAGGGCACCACCCGCACCACCTGCACGCGCCGCCCCCTTGCGCCCCGTCTCTCTTCAGCCGTGAATCACGGATTCGAGAGCAGATACTCGACCGCACCCTGGACGCTGCCGCCGCTGCGACGCAGGGCCATGACGTTCCTGTCAAAGTCAAAGAAACCCATGTCGTTCAGCTGGCGTAGTTGCTCGGCGTAGCGCTCCTCGGGCGGACGGTTGTCGGCCGGGGGCGCAGCGGCCAGCGGCGAGCCGAGACCACCCATCCCTTGGCCCGTACCCAAAAGTTGTGCCAGTTGCTGCATGGCTTCGGGGGTGATGGGCGGCAGGCCGAAAGGGTTGTTGGCATTGGCACCCCCCTGGGCACCGCCTAGCCCGCCTTGGCCAAGGCCCCCCCCAAACAGGGCCGCGAAGGGGTTGGGCGGTTGAGCCGCGGCGTTGTCGGCCGCGGATGCACTCGGGTTCCCGGTGGAAGCAGCAGTCTGAGCCCCAGGGGCGGGTGTTTGGGCATTTCCGGCCGCTCCGCCAGCGGTGGCGCCTGGCGGGGGAAGGCCGAAGAGCCCGGTGAAGGGATTGCCGCCGGCATTGGCGGCGCCGAATAGGGCACGAAGTGCGTCGTCGCTGCCGTTACCCGCTGCGGCGGCTCCCGGAGCGCCGGCGGGGGTATTGTCCGTGGCGCCGGGAGCGGGAAAAGCGGGGTTCCCTCCTCCTTGAAGCATCCGCCGCATCCTAGCGGCCATGCGTATGGCCTCGGGGTTTGTCATCATGTTCCGAAAGTCGGGTGACTGGAGCATCTCGCGGGCGTTTGGCATGCTAGCCAGGGTGGGATTCGACCGGATCATGTAGTCGATGAAGTTGGGGTTGTTAAGGGCCTCGTTCATGGTCTGCGCAATCATGGGGTTCGACAACATCTCGGCCATCTGGTCCTCGCTCGGAGGGGCACCCATCTACCGCGATGAGACAGCTGGTCAGCGAACCACAGTTACATGGACGGAAAGGGGGCCGGGCCAGAGACTCACACCACCATCTGCGCCAAACAAGTTGGCACTCGGCAGGTTGGCGTGGCCGGCAAACCGGGCGCCGGTGAGGCCAGCGAGGAGGTCGCCAGCGCCGGAGCCCGACGCCATGTTTTGGGGGACGGCGGCGGGGGTGGGACCAGAAGCGGCCGAAGTCGAGGCGGCGGGGGTGGGGTTGCTGCGGGCGCTCTTGACCATGTGGATGGTGTTGAGATGCTTGATCTTGTAAACACTGAGGGCATCCGAGTCCTTCAGGATGCGCCCAGAGTAGATCAGGCGCTGTCTCTCGGCCGGGATGTCCTCGAAATCGGCACCGGCGAGCTTCGTCTTGAGGTCGAGAACGGATGCCGTCTCGGCCATGGTGATGGTGTGGGTCTTGTCATTGGCGCTCTTCACCTTGAAGGTGATCTGGGGGTCGCTACCCGCCTCGCCGGTGTCCGCCATGGCTGATCAGGGAGCACGCTGAGCGGCGCGATTCGGAGGTGGTGGTGAGTCGCGG
>FTEL01010399.1_pt1 | contig 42953 bp, 47 predicted proteins | sample 1658911 | NCBI WGS metagenome assembly FTEL01 (sample SAMEA3914869, study PRJEB12502) | metagenome | biome: forest; material: soil | place: USA | collected 2012-03-12 | depth 0.1 m
CCACCACCCCCACCACCGCCACGTAAAATCGATGCCGAGCGGGCCTCAACTCTCCGCTCCACACAGGCATCAAACATGCCAACACCAAAGGAAGCCACCGCCCCAGATGGGCCACACGACCTCGAACCACTCCAAGACCTGACACAGCCGCTGGCCCTGCGCTCCAAGCGCACTGAGCGTCGGCGCCGCAAGCTGGAAAAGAAACAAGCCAGTTCCAGGCGGTCGTCCTCGGCCCTCGACGGCGATCCAATCGGCGTCCTGGATTTGCCCGTCGAGCTGTTGACGGCCATTCTTGAGCTCCTGCGGCCCAGCGATCTGTTCGCGCTGTCGCGCGTCAGCAAACGGCTCCGCGCCTTCCTGCTCGCCGACGAGGCCGCTGTTGTCCACCGCGTCGTCAACCTGCGCTACCCCATTCTCCAGCGATGCCTCCTGCGTCCCCTCTTGATGAGCGACGTGGACCCCTCCCTCCGCCCTCTCCTCAGACTGCCAGACCGCCCCGACCTGAACCGCTCTCACCGAATCGCCCACCAGAACATCCCGCCACCCGAAGACGCCTTCCACTGCACCTGCCTGACTTGCATCGTCCGCTGGAACGCCCTCTGCGCCGTCGTCGACTTCGCCCACTGGCAGCGCCATCTCGACAACGGCGTGCCCATTCCCATCATCCAGAGAGGCGCCCCGGTGCCCACATGGAACCGGGACCTCCTGCGTCGTCACCGCCGTGTCGTCCTCAAGGCTCTGACTAGCCCGCTGTGGTATGCCAGGCTCCTCGAGGCCCACCTTGACTCGACCACGAGATCCATCCGCCGCCACAGCCAGAACAAGTCGGATCGTCGCCGCCACTTCCTGCTGACCCAGGAGGACGAGCAAGCCGGCACTGACGCGTTTCTGCAGCGGAATGGCCCGCCCACCTTCGACTACCCATACTCTCGCGACCTGTATTACATGCTCGAGGCCTTCTTGCCGGGCCGGAGCTGGCTTGCCGAGCACCAGAAGTGGGTGTATCTGTCGCAGTCGCACGAGTGGCACGACAATGATCTCGCCATGCTGGCCAAGATGGTGGCCGCGAGACGCAAGGCGGCGGGCGGCCAGGACTCCGACAACCAACCCTGCTGTGGTCAGTCCGACCACGGCGACGTCGTCCCCAAGTTGATGGAAAGCGAGGCGCAGCAGGTGGTGGACGCACCGCAGTCTGGCCCGACCGTCGCAGGCTGAGCACGACGAGGACGGCCGAGCCAACAGAGGGCGGGCCGTGGCGCCTGCGTTTTGAGGCCTCTTCTCGGTCGCGACGCGTCGCAACATCGTCCGTCGCCAGCCCCGTGCATTGTCCAGGCTTCCGGTTGCCGGGGTTTTATTGGGTGGCGGCGGCGGAGCGACAGAAGCTGGTCTGCCTTGTGTGTTAGCATCGGCTACCTCACGATACCGACCGCAGGCGTCGTCTGGGTTGCAACCCGGGTTCCGTGAATTGACTCATCCGCCGAGTGTCCCGAGCGGCAACTGTCCTTTTTTCAAACGTGTTTGGGATCTGGTCGTCGTTGGATTCGCTCATGGCCGGGGTTGGCACATGCTTCGGAGGCTGGCTGGAGTCGTTCCCCGCATCGACACACGCTTGCAGACCGTCCGCCTAGGGAGGCGCAGCGTGCCTAGTGAGAGGGCCGTCTGCACTGCCACCCCAGGACTCAACGCCAAATTCGAACCACATAAGCATCCGCGAGATATAACTCGGACGTTCAATCGCGATGCAATCGATTCTTTGACGCATCCATCATCCGCCTCCCGAGAATCTCAGCCTCGATTTGATTGACTTTGACACAAAAAACACTCATGTGCAAAGTCTGCCACCAAGATGCGCGACCTCTATCGTCACTACGGAAGCCGGAGCTTGTGGGACGCGTACGAAGTCCCGAAATGCCCTCTCGTTGAGGTGACCGAGGTCTGGGTTGAGGAGAGGGAGGACTCGTCTGCACTCGTGGAGACCCGCGCCATCTCCTCGCACGACATCGACAGTTGGCTTGAAGAACCATCGCGTCGGTCGTTCCCGGACGGAGACTATGTGAGGTCAGTCCGCCTCCTGTGGGTCGGCCAGAACCATGAAACCAAACGACCCAGCCCGTCAACCAAGACTCTCGAGAGATTGACAGAGGTCTGGGGGCTCGGGGAAGCCCTGGACTACGCCCGTTGTTGCTACGCCGGAGTCTCGGCCCTCGAGCCGACTGGCAGCACCCAACTCTTCACGGCTGCCTACCACCCCAAGCTCGCCGCCGCCTGGTCGCACACCGAACGGCCTTCGGGGTCAACACCACCTCGCACGAACGCCATCATCTTTGCGGAGGGGGAGGAGCGCGCCGAGCTGCGCCGCATTCTCGGGTCCAAATGGAGCGCGGCCTGCGCCAGCCATGCCATGTTCCCCGCGCTGCTGTGCAGCCTGATGCTCGCCCACGGGCTCGACACCACGCTCGAGGAGATCAAGGCGGCGGTGCGGGAGGTGGAGGCCCGCACCGGGCACCACCGCTTCGCGTCACGCCACCAGACGCAACCCGCAGCCGGGGAGCTGGGTCAGCTCTCGGCACAGATGAGCGGATGCGCAGCAAAGTTGGCCAATGGCGCGCGCAAGAGGGAGGTCATCCAGGCCATCAACGACTTCATCTCCCAGCATGCCGCGTGGCGGCCTGCAGGTGCCGCCGGCAACGGCCATGCAAGGGGCCATTCCCACGCTACGACAGACCCAGACCACGCCGACGACGCATATCCGTACCACACAGACCACCACCCAACCCACCGCCGCCCCCAACAACAGCCTAGCGACAGGGATGCGACTCCCGGGGGGGCGCTATTCTCGGCGGCGCAGCTCGACCTCCTCCGGCATAGGGCCCAGATGCAGGCGGTTGACACGGCTTACGTGCAGCAGCGGGTGCAGATCCAGATCGCCGCGCTGTTCCACCTGATCGCGCAGCAGGACAACGCCATCGCCTTCGACACGGCCAAGGCCACGCGCAGCATCGCCGCCTCGAGCCTGCAGGACTCGTCCTCGATGAAAATGCTTGCCCTGGTCGCCATGTTCTTCCTGCCAGGGAGCTTCATCGCCGCTGTATTTTCGACACCCCTGTTTGTTTGGGACGACCCCCCGGCGGGTGGGGGCACCGCCGCGATGGGGGCAGTTCGCGCGAGGGCCCAGCTCGGGCTGTTTTGGGCCATCGTCGCGCCGCTTACGGCCTTCGTTTTCGTGCTCTACGGCCTATGGATGTGTGTGCAGGCGAAGAGGGAGCGGAAAAGGCGTCACAGCGCAACCGGCCTAGGGGTTGTCTAGGGCGAAACGAGGCCAAGGGCCAAGCTTAGGGGGGAGTCCTTCGCCCCCGCTCGAGGGCGGGGTGCTGAGGTTTTGTCGTGTCGTTAGTCGAGGACGGGATTAGTCGCACGTGGTTAGGTCTAGTCTTGTGTTGTAACCCATGGCGCCGTCGCATCCGGTGCTGGAATCAGCCAATGTCCAAACTTGTTCGGGAAACCTGTTGGTTCTGTTGTCGTCGGGCTCCCACCTTGCCATGATTGCCCGCTTGGCATTCGATAGCCTACCCGGCATCCGAGCGCTCCCACGCGGGCAATGCAGGTTCGCGATAGTTGATGCAGGCACGGGCAGGGGAACCTTGCGCGGGAAGCTCGCCTGATGCCCTGGCTCCCGGCTCGCCGAAGCGCAACACTACTCGCCTTGGCAGGGCCGCCATCAACGCGGTTGGTCAGCGCGGTCAAGGGCCTGCCCCGGCGACAGTGATGGCGCGCAAGCGGGTGCATGGTTAGCTCGGCCGGGGTGCCCAATTCCGGAATGCGGGAGTCCTGGCCCGGGAGGGGGTCCTTAGGGGAGGCAAGCAGCCGGTGACGGCACCGATGGCGACGTGTATATGAGGGGGGGCACATCCTCTCCGAGGGCATGTCCCGGAAGACGACCTCCTCCACCATCACCACCCCTCCTTTCTTCTCCTCCCCCTCTCCCTCCCCCATCAGCCCAGCATGGCGCCGTCCCTGCTGCGACTGGCCTGCCTCCTCCCGGCCGCCCTGGCACACATCGCTGTCAGGAGCGAGCCCGAGTCTGACGCCGTCGCCGTCACCGTCGATGGGCTTGACTTCAGCGACGCTGGTGACAGCCAAGCCGCCACCTTCAAGGGTGCCAACTATGCCTGCAAGTGCTACGTCGGCGAGTCCTGCTGGCCGACGGCGAACAAGTGGAACTCGTTCAACAACACGGTCGACGGTACCCTCCGCGTCCACGTTCCGCCCGGCGCCGTCTGCCACAACACCTTCAACGGGCCTTTTGGCACGCTGAACACGTACGACGCCGCCAAGTGCGCCGAGGCCACCGCGAAGTGGAGTGACGAGCCGTGGACGTGAGTATCTATCCCATCCTCGGATGCCCATGAAGAATAACAGATGGCTGACACTGGCTGCAGTGTGAGCCAACCTGGCGCCGCGCTCTGGACCTACTTCACCAACGACACATGCCGGCCCACCACTGACCGGACCCAGCCGTGCACGCTCGGCTACTACGGCGTATACACCGTCATGGCCAGCAAGCCCAAGCACGTCAAGATGTCGATTGACTTTGCGCGCAGGAACAACCTCAGGTTGATCGTCCGCAACACGGGCCACGACTTCATCGGCCGATCGGTCGGCTGGGGCTCCCTGATCGTCAACACCCACAGCTTCCAGGACATTGAGTGGATCAACAACTACAGCGGCCCCGGCTCGTACACTGGCGGTGCCGTCACCATCGGCGCCGGGGTGCAGGGCAAGACCATCCTCACGGCCGGCCACGCCCGCAACCCGCCGCTCGTCGTCGTCACTGGCGAGTGCCCCACCGTTGGGATTGCCGGTGGTTTCATTCAGGGTGCTGGTCACGGCCCGTGGACCACGCTCAAGGGCTTCTGTGAGTTTGATTCTTCGTCCGCGTCCCAAACCTGACCATGCAGCATGCTGACCAGGGTTGATAGCGGCCGACAATGTGCTTTCCTTCGAGGCCGTCACGGCTTCCGGCCAGTACGTCACCGCCAACGAGAAGAAGAACCCGGACCTGTACTGGGCCCTCAAGGGCGGCGGCCCGGCCTCGTTCGCCGTCATCCTTTCGGTCACCATGAAGACCTTCCCCGATCTCCCGTCGGCGGGTGCTGAGCTGTACATCAACACCACTCACACTATTGACTCGGATGTGTGGTGGAACGGCACGTCCACCTTCCACAAGTGGTCCAACCACTTTGTTGACAACGGCCTCTACGTCTACTTCGAGATCTTCCCCTTCACCTTCCGCGTCCGTCCCTTCGTCGGCATTGGCAAGACCAAGGCTCAGCTGCAGACCATCGTCCAGCCCTTCCTCAACGAGCTCACCTCCAAGGGCGTGCCGTTCGACTTCACCCCCAAGGAGTTCCCGACCTTCTACGACCTGTACGTTGACCTGTTCGAGGTCGAGAACTCGGGCAGCTCGGCGCTCACTGGCGGCTGGATGTTCAACCACCACGACGTGGCGACCAACAACGACGGCATCATCGACGCCTTCAAGACGGTCATCACTCCCAAGCCCGACCGCCCTGACATGTTTGGTTTCATGATCGGCCACTTGTTCAACCCCGGTTATGGCCTCCCCGTGAGCAACAGCGCGACGCACCCGTCGTGGCGCAACGCCACCGACTTCATCATCACCGTCCTCCCCATGCCGGATAACGCCTCGCTGGCCACCAAGGCCGAGCTGCAGGAGATCCTGACCAACACCATGGACGAGGGGCTGAGGCAGGCCAGCACCAGCGGCTGCACCTACGTCAACGAGGTAAGCCGACACAGACGCACTCTTCATCTTTGAATACATGCTGACCATCATCCTCTTCAGGCCGACCCTTACCAGCCCAACTGGCAGACCGCCTTCTGGGGCTCCGAGTACCCCAAGCTCAAGTCGCTCCGCGAAAAGTACGATCCCCTCGGCGTCTTCTACGCCGTCTCCACCCCGGGCACCGAGAAGTGGGAGGTCATCGAGGACGGCACTCGCCTCTGCCAGAAGCTGTAAAGGGATAGCAGCGAGCTTAGTTTCTCATCCCCTTCGTGTTAATTGTTAATATTCTTCAATCGTTCGGATTGAGTCGAAATAATACAATAATTTCACTCTCACTGTGTCATGGACTGGCGTTGCCCCGCGTTTTTCTTTTATAGGCTTTTTCTTTTTTGGGGGGATTCTCTTCCAGTTGTGGACGGGATCCCAGGGGTCAGGAATCAACTGTTCTCGGGTTTGTCAACCGAGTGAGCGGGTGGCTTGTATTGTACCGCCAGAAGCGCGAGCACAAGGGTCGGGCCTTATCCGGTACCCCTCAACCCCAGTTTGGCGGTGACCAGGGACCCCGCCGCTCTCTGGGACCAAGTCGGCTCAGATCGGACGCTTGGGGGCGGACGAACCGGGGCAGAAACGGGATTGCGCAAGGCCTGCATGCTGGTTATCTCCACAGCTGCCTGTGCGACGATCCACAAGCCCCCCCTCCTCTACCCCGTCAGCGGGATGAGGCGGATACCGCAGTTTCCGTTGTCCAACTCTCCCCAAGTCCTGTGCCATGAATGGATGGTTTTCCGAGAGACCCAGATCGCGCGGCGCCCAGACTTTTAATATACCCTTGAACTACTCCAAACACCATCATGGCGCCCTCAGAACGGACTCCGCTCCTTGGCGACGTGAACCCGCGGATTGCGGGTTCAGAAGATGATTCTCCAAACGGAAAGGACATACACAGCTCTTCGACCCAGCGAGGAAGTGGCCTCGCTGCATTCGTGCAAAAGGCACTTGGAGGCGACGTCGAGAAGCGTATTCTGTTCGCTGGTTTCCTCATCACGCTCTCGTTCAGCTTCACCCAAGTGCCGTAAGCAATCTCGATGGAAGAGTTCCGGAGAGGGGTCACTCCGACGCCCCCATTGGAACCCGGCCAACACCGCAAACCAAGCTAACAATATCCCGACGCGCCCAGCATCTTTTACGCCTTCCACTTGATGGAGTGTGATGTCTTCTACAGCAACCACCCGCCGTACGAAGGGACTGGCGACCGATGTAGCCGCAACGAGATCGCCGCAGGCACGGCCTTGCAATTCTCCATCTTGGGCATGAGCACCACCTTCTGCGGCACCATCAACCTGTTTGTGGCCGGTTGGATGGCCAAACGCTTTGGTCCGCGCGCGGCCCTCCTGGTGCAGACGTTTGTACCAGCCATCCGGGTCGCCACGCAGATCCTGGGGGTTCTGGCTGGTGGCAGGGCCGGCATCATCATTTTCCAGTGGACTCAGCTCGTCACCGTCATCGGGGGACCAGCCGGGTACATGTAGGCTGCCCCGGAGCTTCAATGCCCTCCATGATGAAGAACCAATGTGCTGACCTTCTGCTTCGCAGCTTGGTAGCCAACATCATCGCCGGCGAGGTGGTTGCACCGCTTCGGCGCACAGCAGTCTTTGGGATGTTTCAAGGTTCCACGATGCTGGGCCAGGGGATTGGATATCTCAGTACGTCTTCCATCAACCGGTTTCGGAGTTCTATGCACTAACCCAACGCGCGTAGCTGGAGGCATGATCGGTGATACCTGGGGCATCCGGCGCCCGTTTGACGTTGCCTTTTATTCGTTTCTGATCTCGACTTTGTATGTGCGGCTTGCGATGCCATACATTCCCCCCGAGGTGCCGTCCGGGAGCGACTCAAAACAGCAGTCCAAGGGCTTGGCCGAGTTCTTCGCTCCGTTGCGTGTCCTCATCCCGCAGAGGCTCGTTCTCGAGAGCGGGAGATCGAAGAAACATTACGGCGTCATGTTCTTGTGTACGGGCGTTTTTCTCGGGGTGGTGAGTTCTACCTGATCCGACTGGCTGCGGCGGTGTCTCCCTTATCTGAGCTCACATGCTGACTTGACTGTCCCAGCTGGCCACGGGATACGCCCCCTTGTTGATCCAGATGTACGCCACCGCCGTTTTCGAATTTAGGCAGGGCGACAACGGGTGGCTGATGTCGGGTTTCGCCTTTATGCGCGCGGCGTTTCTGATATTCCTCTTCCCTCGGATTATCAGCAGCGGGCGAGAGTGGTACCTCGCCCGGGAACAAGCCTCGGGACTGAAATCCAGGGAGGTTACCGGGCCTGAGACCCGGCCGCAGTCGCCCCTGGCCACGCACTCCCTGGATCTTGAGGCACCGATTGGGAGCTTGGCTGAGGAAGAGCCCGTCGAGTGTCCCGAGCCGAAGGAGGATGAGGGGACTGCCTTTGACCTCTTCTTTCTCCGAATAAGCCTCGTTGCCGACGGTTTCTTGACCATGGGTGCAGCATTTGCTACCAAAGGATGGCACATTTATCTCGGTACGTCAGCCTGAAGTTGGGCTTGATGTCTAGTCATGCTAATGATCCTTTCCAGCCGCCTTCTTGCTTCCATTTGCCTCTGGGACAGCACCAGCTGCGAAGGGAGTCATGACCGAGATGTGCTCAGCCTCGGATAGGGCCAACGCGTTGAACGCCCTCTCGCTTGTTGAGAATATTGCCCGTCTCGCCACCCAAGGCTTGTTCGGCTTCGTCTTTGCGGCGCTGGCCGAGATTGGCAAACCGCATCTGACCTTTTTTGCAAACGCGGTAAGCCCTCGTCAAATTCCGGCCTCATAGAATCCCATGCTGACATCTCCCGATGTAGGCTGTTGCGTTCCTAGCGGCAGGCGTGCTCTTGCTTTCCCGCTTCCCTCCACAAGGGAGCAAGCTGGTGGGAAGCTAGTGCACACCGCGCCTCACGCTATCTCAATCCTGCCAATATCAAGAACGAAGGAGAGGAGACCCGAGGGCGAAGCGAGTGGTGTCCACCTGGCTTCCCTACCATCGGGGTTTAGATTCATCATCCATATCAAACCACTGAAGCCTCCTCATCTTGCACCAGCTGGTTTCGGCGAGGCCCGCGACCTCACTGGCTCTCATGAAGGGTATCTAGTTCCAGAACGCCGACCTCCGAACGACAATCCCGTAACACCAGTCCAATATCCCCAGCCCGATAACGCAAATCCAATAATTAATGCCAAACTCCACCATACTGCCCGCCTTATTCTCCTTCTCTCGTATCGGGCCACACCCCAATCATGCCACCGCTTGCCCCAGCCAACTCATGACGACTTCCAGCTCGCGGCCCTTTCAGCGCTGGCATAATCGGACTCGGAAACGAAGTGCCGGGCCGCCCGCGCGGTGCCGCCCGTCATGTTAAGCACTTCCCAGCGTTGGTCGGCCAGCCGCGTGTTGTGTTCTGCCTCTGCCCTCCTGCGCTCCTCCTTCTTCATCTTGTAGGCGCGGAACATGCCGGATAGAGAGCGCTTGTCGCTGGACGGATTTTGGGCGTCAGACATGTTGAGGTTTGGGTGTGGTGCGTGTAAAGTGCCAAGTTGTGTGTTTGGGTTTTTGGGTTGGTCGAGAGATGTGTTCGCTTGGGGGTTTCGGCGTGGGACAAACGAAACAAGGGGAAGTTAAGTAACCAACCCGTAACTTATATATCTGACACGAGAACAAAGAAGCGATGAACAAAACAAAGGCCTTTGTGTTTGTTCGGGCGTGACCACCGGTACATAAAGCGGCCCACAGGCAGCAGACCGAACCACAGGGCCGGGCCACACGGCTGACATGGGATTGTGAGATGCCCATCGGAAATGGCCCCAAACATGTGGTTGGCTGACACATACCAACGGTGAGCAAATGCAGGAGTGCTTGGCCATGTGTGTTGGCCAAGATGGGCGGACTCAAAGGCACGAAACGCCTGGCCAAACTCCACGTGCGAGGCTCAGCAGGGCACAGTGCAACGGCAGCCAACACCGCTTGACTCAAGCCTGTCAGTGGGCCGCGCCCAGCGTGGCTTAGACGGCCTGCCGCCCTTGTGTCCCGAAATGCGCCCTCCGTCTTCCCAGCCCTTTCGGCACCATTCCTTTGCGCGGGACGGATTTGAGCAACCGCACACAGGCTCTCCGCCTGGCTGATTTCAACCTGCAATCCGATGCGCCTTGGTGGTTGCAATAAGTCGAAGGTGGGAATGGAGGAGGAAACCTTGCGTCGAGCAAACCATGATGGCCCCAGCGGCCAATCCTCAGGCCGATTTTGGGTCGTTTTGGGGTCTGCATCAAGCCGCGCGCTTGAACTCCTGACGTCTCCTCGGCATTCAGGTCGTAAACAAAGAGGCTATTTTCGAGTCTCTGTCTCGCGCAGGGGGGAAACAACACCGAAACCGAACTACAGCTCACTGACCAGATTGTCATGAGAGGGGAAAGAGTTCCCACATGGCCTGGCCCATGGTCCAAAAATGTGCCCGGCAAAGGGAGACTCAACTGTAACCCCTACCACAGACTCTTGCAGGCTAAAAAACTCGGATACGGGGAGTCGAACCCCGGGCTGTTGAGTGCCTTTCATCGACCCCTTTCGGGGAGCAATGAGAGTCAACGATGTTACCGCTACACCATACCCGATTGAGAGTCGGATGTGGATTCCGATTGGATTCTTGGGAGGCAGGCATGGAGTGAGCGTTGATATTGGCATGGTTGAAGAGTTTTTCTGTCTGTGGGTGGAGTTGTTGTGGATGGTTCTGGGGTGGTCGGGGGAGTTCCATCTTGTGGCTCTCGTGTGTGTGTGTGTGCCATGTGGGGACTGCTCGATCTGTGAATGCAAGTGAGGACTCCGCTGTCTATTTCTGCGAAAAACGGCGAGTTGACTACCTGACTACCTAAGGTACAGTAGCCATAATCATGTCGTCTTGTTGCTGGTCAGCGGCTTAAGCACCGCAGTCGATGGTCAGGGGGGATGCTGCAGCTGAGGTGAAGGAATGGCGTCATGTCCGAGTCTCCGAGACCCGCCGGGAGTCGCAGATGATTCAAGTCTCTTAGCAATCAACCTTCGACGTCGACGGGAGCTTCATAAACTCGTCGATAACTCCTTATCTGCGGGCGGGGCTGTCTTGACGAGGAAGCAAGCAATGCCGAGGCCGGCTTGCCGAGACAGCGAGGGAGGTCCGAGCTGGCCCTCGATTGCGTGATCTCTTGGAGGGGGGCTGATTGCAATGCTGCATCGGCATGCCATTTTGCCGCGGGGTGAGAGATGTGCCATGGACGGGAGGAAACAGGCGGGATTGAGAAACAGAGGGAAGTCGAAGGGGCTGGGTTGGTTTCGCGAGCCGGTGAGGGCAACGTGAGGGGCGGCATACAGCCGGGTATGCAACCCCTGAGCTATCGGGAGTTGTTCAATGCCCGCCCACCCACCAACCACCCACGCGTCTCAAACAATACATATACACGGTAGTCGCGGGCATGGTAACACCGCATCCATACTCCCCTAAGATCATCCAACCCAGTCTCTCATCCAAATCCAACCTCGCAATACCACCAAGCTCTCACCCAACACATCCACCACCATGGCCCCCTCTCTCCACCCCCTAGTCGACAACGGCATCACCGCCGGCGACGCCTCCTTCCCCGGCGGCAAGCTCCGGTGCCTCTGCGCCTCCAACCCCGTCGAGGTGTCCCTTGCCAGCAACGTCGCCCACAACCACGTCTGCGGCTGCTCCAAGTGCTGGAAGCCCGCCGGCGCCCTCTTCTCCCTCGTGGCTGTCGTGCCCAAGGACAAGCTCGCCGTCACCGCCAACGCCGACAAGCTGCAGATTGTCGACGCCAGCGCCGCCATCCAGCGCTACGCCTGCGTCGGCTGCGGTACCCACCTGTACGGCCGCATCGAGAAGGAGCACCCGTTCCGCGGGCTAGACTTTGTCCACGTCGAGCTGTCCGACGCCAAGGGGTGGCAGGAGCCGCAGTTTGCCGCCTTTGTGTCGTCCATCATCGAGCAGGGGTTTGACCCGGCGGGGATGGATGAGGTGCGGAGCAAGTTGAAGAGCGTTGGGCTGGAGACGTATGATGCGCTGTCGCCACCGCTGATGGATGCGATTGCGACCTGGACGGCGAAGAAGGCTGGCAAGCTGCCGGCTTGAGGACGTGTACATGTATCGATTAATTAGCCGCTGTTGGAAATGTGAAACGAACTGTTGGAATCAAATCCCGGCGCAACTTGATGATGAACCGGCCGGGCGAGAAAACCCAGCGTGGTACACTAGACGACAACTAGCAGACACAGACAGCCGCTTCGCTCAGCCACTCCGATGGTATGCAATCCACCCACCCCCGAATTCTTTCGACGCCGAAACTCCGTAACAACAAAGGCTCAGACCAAGGGAACCCGTCACCCAGAATGCCGCGCACCCACCCTACGCAGAGAGCTACTGGCGGTGGTGCTGGCCACCCTGCCGCGGCTGACTTCCGTATGCTCTCCTGCTCTGCGGCTTCTTGTCCCTGCCCATCCCTGCTGACAGGGTGATGTCGACTCTGGGTGGCGTGGCGAAACCGAAGCCCTGGAAACCAAGGGTTAGCCGAGTGTCAACGAGCGCATTGTGGTTGCGAGTCTTACCTTGGCGACCTTCACCAGGTCAAGCTTGTTGACATCAAACACACTCCGAAGGCTGTGGGATGCGTAGGCGTGGAGGTAAGACCGGTACCCGTCCTTGGCGCTCTGGTTGAGGTAATAGTTGCTCCCAATGAGCTTCTCAAGCTGAGACTGCACATTGAGGATCTTGTTCTTGGGAAAGTCGTACTCCACCACCGGGACCTTGGCGGCCTTGAGGTGGGCGAGGAAGCCGAGCTCGCCAGGTTGCAAGAACAGGAGCGAGCGGCCCTTGGTGTTGTTGCCTCGAGCTGTCCGGCCGACACGGTGAATGTAATCGCGGGGGTCATCGGGGGGGTCGAATTGGACAATCCAATCGACCTGGGGGATGTCGAGGCCACGAGCAGCAACGTCGGTGCAGATCAAAGTGCCCTGCTTGGCGTTGCAGAACTCGAAGAAGGTGTTGGTGCGCTTCTGCTGCTTCTGCTTGCCATGCAGATCGAGGACCTGCAAGTCAATGTACTGCAGGAGTTCGCTGTAGTACTTGACCGAGTTGCAGGACGAGAAGAAGACGATAATCTTCTTCTTGGCCATCTTCTTGAGGAACGAGAAGAGCAACAGGAAGCGCTTGTCGGCATCAACAATGACGTATCCCTGGTCGAGCCCTTCGACCGTGCTGAACTGCTTCTCCTCGTCGACGTTGATGTACAGGGGGCCGGGGCGGAGCGAAATTCGGGCGAGGTCCTCGACCTTTGTCGTCTGGGTGGCGGAGAAAAGCATGGTCTGGCGGTCCTCCTTGGGAAGAATCTTGATGATCTGGCGCATTTCGTCCTCGAAACCAATCTCCAATATCCGGTCGGCCTCGTCGATGACCAGCGACTTGAGGTTCTTGAAGACGAAGGGGGTGTTTTGGAGATCTGTGGTTGAATGCGTTAGGATTGGAAGAAAACAATGGCGATCGGGTCAAGACTTACGATCAAGCAACCTTCCAGGGGTGGCGATGAGGAGGTTGACCCCCTTGCCGAGCTTCTCGGCTTCGGCCCTTCGGTTTGCGCCTCCGATAACGACACCATCTGGGTCAGAAGTCAGTCAACCGGCCGGGGGTAAAGTCGTCGGACGGTGCCGAAAGGGGACGTCAGGCCTTACAAGTTTGCGAGTGGTTCTTCATCAGCTCGCGCGCAACCCCGAAAATCTGCAGGGCCAGCTCGCGCGTCGGTGTGACAACGATGACACCAGTGCCGTTCCTCGGCTTGAAGCGCAGGGAGCTGAGCATCTCGATGGCGGGGATAAGGAAAGCGAGAGTCTTGCCAGACCCTGTCTTGGCTGCCCCGAGCACATCCTTGCCGGCGAGCAGAGGCGGAATGCCGCGCCGTTGGATCTCGGTCATCTTTGTGAATCCCATCTCGCCGATGGCCTTCATGGTCTTGTCCGAGAGGTTCAGTTCGGAGAATGCTTGGGCATCGGTGGACACCGAGGTGGGGAGCAAGGACCCGTCGCCCTTGAGGACGTGGTCCAACTCTCCTGTCCCATTTTGCTCGGCCGAGGCGTCGCCGTCCTGGTCGGTGGTCGCATCTTCGGCTTCAGGCTCGTCGCGCTCGGCGTCGTCGCGGGGGCTGTCGCTGTCGCTATCGTTCTCGGCGTCGCTGGCTTCTGGGGTGGGGTCCCTCTTCAACTTCTTCGACTTGGACGGGGCAGCCGCAATTGGCTGGGCCTTGGCTCCCTTGGAGTCCTTGAACTTCCGCTTTTTGCTGAGATCGGAGGCCATCTTGGTGTGTGGGTTTGGTGGTTTGCGCGACGGCGTGGTTGGATCGCTCTGCGCGCTTCGTGGATTTTTTTCAGAGGCAGGCGGCTTATCGGACAGAAAGATAATGGGTGGGGACAGCAGGTTGCTGGGCTTGGCGGGCAAAAATCAGGGACCCACCCTGGCGGTGAGAGATTCTGCCATTTTCTGGTGGGGCTCGTCCAAACTGGCAGGCTTGGCGGGCATGGCTCCCCTGAACCATCCAGTGCCTCTGCTCGGCTGGAATTGGCCCGCGAACTCGGGGGTCCACCCTGCATCGGAAACGAGGCCCTCCGGGCAGAGTCCGACGTCGCTGACAGTACTGCTTTCGCGCCTCGAGCACCAAGCAACTCGATTAATTACCAAGTGTTTACGGAGCACGCACAACCTCCCTGACACGCGATGCGCAAGGGCCTTGGGCGGGCAGGCTTAGACGTCGCCGCCCCCCTCTCGCTCCATCGAGGCCAAATCCTCAACTCCCTACCTTCTCGAACGGGCGGCCGTCTGTCGTCCTCGGTGCCTTGCCTCGCCCTTCAACCTCGCCCCCAGGCGGGACGTAGTCTCTGCGGTCAGCATGTCAACTTGGAGACGCAAACCATCGGGGTCCTTGGACCCAGGGTCCGGGATTCACCTCCTGTGGTAATCCAATATCCTGCCGTCCCCTGAGGTTCCGCCAAGCACTCAGCTCAGTGCTGCTGGTGCAGTTCGCTGCCATCAGGCCAACCACTCCCCCTCCTGTGACGTTGTATCGACACCCCTCCTTCCAGGCAGCGCGGGGGAGGGTCACCAGCCCCCGCCGAATGAGCAGGTTCGCCCCGACCCTCTAAGCTGGGTTCGGCTCCGCGTTCGCTTCCTGCCGTCGCCGGGACCGATCCTCGCCTGTTGTCAATATGCCGGGGAACCACTCATGTTACCCACACCGTATAAGTCTCTTCGTCTCGCAGCCACCATCCAAGTTGCCCGAAGGTTAACAACCGTGCAGTGAGATTTCCCAGAATACTTTCTCTTTCCACGGCTGTTGCCGTTTCAAGTATCCCTGTGTCGAGCACGGGCGGTTCTTGGAGGACGATGCATGCAGGTGAAGTCAGGCCGGCAAGTGCCGCCCGAAATTGTGATTCTTCTTAGGTCCCGACTGTCTGGAAACCTGGAGAGGATGGGCCCGTTGGGTTTGTTTCGACTGTCAGCGACCTCTGACCAGAGTCTTGCGATGTGCCGATGGTGTTGCCGGAGCTGGCGCCCCAATCTTGTGTCTCTTGGCCCCCTCCGCTCCTGGTGCGAGGCAACCGGACGCACGCTTCCTCCCCCCTTCCTGCACGTCGGTGGTATCCTACGACGCCCGGACACGGCCCAGCCCGGCCTGTGTAGCATCGTCAGCGTCACGGGCCCCTTATCATTGGTGAGGGCCGGATGGCAAGGCATCATGGAGCTGTGTTAGGCCCATGGCCTGATCATGTCCCACTGGATGGCCATCTATTCCTTGGACAATTCCCCCATCCTCCGCCCCGACAGCAATATCGACGTCATCCTCCCCCGCAGGAGGAAGAGGCAAAGCTGAAGGGACTCGTCTACTGCAATCTATGGGCCGTGGAGTGACGAACCGAAGAGGTGATGGCCGAGAGCGGAAGGTGGAGGTTGTCCAGAGCACGCACATAAGAGCGAAGAGCTCTCTTCCCTCAGCCTCGATGTGCCAGCAACTCTCACAAACACCAGAAACCGATTCCAAGTCATTCTAGCCCCCCAAGCACCATCTTCTGTCCATCACACCTGTCCAAGACAGACATCATGAAGCTCATTGCCCTCATCGCATTCTTCCTTGGCATCGCCGCGGCCCTTGAGTCTCCTGGCCTCGAGAAACGCCAGTGGCGGACACTCAAGCGGTTTCCAGCACCCAACAAGCCCATTGCGGTAGAGGAGCGAGCAGTCGAGTATGTCGTGTCAAGCGGGACTCCCACGGAGCACCGCTCCACGGCCGCCCTTACGAAGGTGCAGTCCCTGGGTCGGCGCGGCGACATGACCGACACCACCAAGACGTCGCGTAGACAGGCCAAGGCCAGCGACTTTTTCGAGTGCACCAACCCGGTAAGCAAGTTCCAGCAGCCTCGTGCCACTCCAGCCACCACAGCCCAGCTGTCCAGAAACTCAGCCTGACCCCCTCTCCCTAGAATCCGCGGCCCGCCAGTGCCGACTGCAAGGTCATCGTCAACCAGGTCCTCTCGACCGACGACGAGCTGCTTATCGCGCCCAACTCGTGCCTCGTCTTCTCCTTCAGGACCTGCCAGGCCTTTTTCTGCTCGCTCTGCGCGACCCTGTCCACGTCGACCAGCTTCGTCGGCAGCCAGCTCGACACGGTCGACGCGTTGTGCGTCGAGAATGGCCAGGCCGGCACCATCGTGGGCGAGGACGCGCCGCAGTGGGATGCCGGCTTCACCTACGCTGGGCAGGGCCTGCCTACGTATGATGTGTGCTGAGGGCAGAGGCAGAGAATGAGATGGATGTGGGGGGTTCAGGGGTTTGTTTGCGGACTTGTGATCTTGGGCTCCTGGCCTCGTGATCGTCCCCCACGATTACTTGTCTCGTTGGCGCGTCACACACAGACGGTCTTTACGCATAGGTATTGCAGCCTCGTCGATATCAGGGATGCCATCCCGCTCTCCTTTCCCCTTTTTCTTTCTTTCTTATTTTACTGTGCCCGTTCTGTCCGTCAGGTGATTCGAGTTGCTGGCTGCGTGGCGGATCGGCATTTATCGGCTTTCATTGGCCACCATCAGCTCAGATGGGACCCAGACAATTTAGTCCGTTGCGTTGACTCAAGATGTGATCCAACTGTCAACAGGACGTTGTGCGTGTGTGGGATAGCAGATCGCTGGGAGTGGAGGACCAGTGGCCTGACAAATGCATCAACAACTTCCTCCTTGCGTCTCCTCATGCTCCATTCGGCCGAGACTGCGCCTCGAGCGGCTGGCGGCTCTCTAGAAAATCCCCCCCACTCACTTCCCGCAACCCCACAAGTAAGGCCTGATGAGGCTCTGGGTCTGGCCAAGATGCGGTGTGCTCTCTGGCTCCGAAGGCCCCCTTCATCCTTCCCACCCCGAACCCCGCATCGCGGCCGCCTGTACCTGGCTGATCTCAGGCACACAACATGTGTCGTCTGCATACATCAGGCAACCGACCAACAAGGCTCTACATGTGTGCTTTGTCCTTCACCAACGATGTCTTGCCTCAGGTCGGCTTGCCAGACGCGGGTTGCCGGCCAGCCGTTCACCCCACACTCTTCCAAGGGAAGGAGATGAAAGAACAACACACAGTGTTCCAGTTCCGGGGGGCTGCATGTACTTTGTTGGTCACATGGCCTGGGCCCCAGGGCCTGCTTGGCGTTTGTTGACAGCAGCGGGGGAGATGGAGGTTTGGATGGGGGAGGGTGGAGGGCCGAGGTGGACGGAGCTGGGACGAGGTTGCCGAGAAAGTCGTCTCCATCATCCATTATCCATGCTCTGTCCTGGCCTGGCTGGCGTGCCCCATCGTCGCCGCCTGCCGCGATGCTCCGATTTCAGCCGGTGGGGAGCACGGCCCATGCCTCCAGGGTCTGAAGGTTCTGCTGCAAACATGTCGTGACCTTTTCTTTCTGTGTGTGGCAGGAGTGTGCATGCTGCGTCGTGTGTTGCGCGCCAGTCATCATCACTCAGCCCGCGGCCCAGCGCTCAATCAGCAAAGCGTGGGGGAATTGGCGGCCGCCACACCTGCGTGTCAAGGTCGCCCGCCCTGCGAGGAAGACGAGATGGCGGTCTGCAGCATCCATGGCCCAAGGGCGAGCGTTCTGCAGGAGAAAAACCCATTGCATCACACGCGTCCCAGGCGCCCCGCTTTTTCGCAGGCCCTCCCGGGTCCATCCGGGGGGCCAGGGGGCGGTTGGCCCACCCGCTCGAACGTGGGACCGCCTGTGGAGGGGCGGCAAGCCAGGCCAAGGCCAGGCCAAGGATGTCGCCCCCCTGTGGCCACCACTCAGCCCGCCCAAGATGCCGCCCCTGGGAATTCCGATGCGATGCGCTTCCAGATTGATGTGGTGCAACCTCTGGCGAAGATCCCAAAAAGTGCGCTTTCTTCCCGCAACATTGCCCGCGGCCGCATGCTGTGGTGTTTTTGGTGTTTCTGCGGCCAGCCTCTCCGTGTTTTGACCCAGACATTCTGTGCTTTTTGGTCTGAGCTTCCACAGCTGTCCGGGCGTGTGTTGCTGCTGCGCTGCTGCTGCTGCGCTGCTGCTGCTGCTGGAACAACAACAACACAGCGGAGCCTGGCAGCTGACCTTGCACCCCCCCGGCTCAGTGCCCCTCACCCAGCAGCCCTTCCCGGCAGCATTCATCGTCACTGCATAAAAGTCTCGGCCCGCAGCCAACCTACCTGAACTCGCGGAATCTGGCCCACGAGAGCTCACGCGATCAACCTGTCCATACTCGTCACGCCGACAACCCCGTCTCTACGCATCTTGCCCGACCCAATTAGGCCGCTACATGTCTCGACCGACCATCCTGCCCTTGTCCGCCTCCAGAACCCTCCTGCATCGGCTATCTCTCAGCAAAGATGGCTCCAAAGATTAACGGCTTCGGCATTATGCCCGAAGACACGCGCATCTGCGTCGTCATGGTCGGCCTGCCCGCCCGCGGCAAGAGCTACATTGCCCAGAGAGGTGAGTCGGCCGCAATCCATCCGTCTATCTGCCTTGGCCTGCCCGCGCCGCTGTGGACCTTGCACGTGTACTGACAAGGCTCCGTCTTGCAGCCCAGCGCTATCTCAAGTGGCTCTCGATTCCCGCTCGCACCTTCAACGTCGGTAGCTACCGCCGCGAAAACGCCCCCCACCCGTCCGCCGACTTCTTCGACACCAATAATGCCGAGGGCGAGCGCCAGCGTCGGGCGGCTGCCGATGCCGCCGTCTCGGACATGCTGGCCTGGTTCAAGAAGGGCGGCGTCGTGGGCATCTTGGATGCCACCAACAGCACCAAGCAGCGCCGGAAGTGGGTGCTCGAGCGCGTCGCCAAAGAGGGGATCGAGGTCATCTTCGTCGAGTCCAGATGCGACGATGAGGAGCTTATCATGGCCAACATCCGAGACGTCAAGACTACTTCTCCTGACTACGAGGGCCAGGAGCCCGAGGCAGCCGCACAGGACTTCCGGGACCGCATCCGGAACTACGAGAAGGTGTACAAGTCCATCAACGACGACGGTGATGAGGACCACCTGACGTACCTCAAGATCATGAACGTCGGCAGGCAGGTCTTTATCAACCGCATCCAAGACTACCTGCAGAGCCGGGTCGTCTACTTCCTGATGAACCTGCACATCCGACCGCGCTCCATCTGGCTCTCTCGCGTAAGTCGCCACAACAGTTTGGACAGCTGGATCAGCACAGCTCTGCCCCACCCCGCCAACAGAAGAAGACTAACATTTCCCAGCACGGCGAGTCGATGCTTAACCTGGAAGGCCGTATCGGTGGCGACGCCGCGCTCTCCCACCGCGGCGAGGAATATGCGCACAAGCTCCCCGACTTGGTGCGGGAGTCTGTCGGTGTAAGTCACTGCCAAGCCACGAAACACGCCCGCAGCTGTGTTTCGTTTCATGGCCCCTTGCGCCGCACGCCGGCATAAGCATGACCCAAGCTGACACCATGGTTTTGCACAGAGCGACCGGCCGTTGACCGTCTGGACTTCGACATTACAGCGCACGATTTCGACGGCTAAGCACCTCCCCGAGCACTACAACCAGCTGCAGTGGAAGGCGCTCGACGAGCTCGATGCCGGCGTGTGCGACGGCATGACGTACCAGGAGATCGCCGACCAGTACCCCGAGGACTTCCAAGCGCGCGACGAGGACAAGTACAACTACCGGTACCGCGGCGGCGAGAGCTACCGCGACGTCGTCATCCGCCTCGAGCCCATCATCATGGAGCTCGAGCGCAGCGAGGACATCCTCATCATCTCGCACCAGGCCGTCATCCGGTGCATCTATGCCTACTTCATGCAGAAGACGCAGGAGGAGAGCCCCTGGGTGCCCGTGCCGCTGCACACCCTCATGAAGCTGACGCCCCGCGCCTACGGCACCGAGCTGCAGACGTACCGTGCCAACATTAAGGCTGTCAGCACCTGGCGCGGCAAGGGCAGCACGGCCAAGCACGAGGACCCGGCCCCCGAGGGCGGCATCTAAGCTTGTGTCTTGCTTTGTTTTTTTTTTTTTTCCTCTGCTGTCCACGTCACGACGCGAGTTCTTCTCTTCGCTTTGCGTTTTTCTCTTTCCCCCTTCTGCATATCTAGATGTCAGTTTTCTGTGACCTCAGCGGTGAATTCCCATCATCAAGCGGGCTGCATTCCTCCCATGTTTTTTTTCCCTCTTGTCTTTTTTAATCGGTCGGAATGGTTTTACACGGAGTTTGGTACGGTCACGGCGCCAGGTGCTGGAGGTGAAGTGGTGGCGGCTGCGGCTTTGGAACCGGTGCTGCTTGTCGAAATTGGGCTTTGAACACACAAAAAACCCGGTCTACGAGGTACATCCAATGTCGGGCTTGTTTAGATGACATGATGATCATGGGGAAGTTAAAAAATCGGGTTCGAGTCGGAGCATTCGGGATGGATTCTCGGCGGGTGGGTGGGCGTGCCAGGATGGGAGCGAGTGAAACGGAATTCTGGGGGGGAATAGCTCCAAAAACACCACGCATATTGCATTGAACAAATGAAAGGGTGCTACTCGCTCGGCTTCTCCTGCGATTCTGTTCTCGGTTCCGTCGAGGGGCATCAAGTGTGTTTCGAGTGGTTTGCTTTCTGTGAGTGATTGGTGGACTGAAGTTGCATTTTGTTTACACAACAAAAGGGGCAGGGGCTCCACATCGCCAACCGCACACACCATGGCAGCCTAAAGGCACCTGACGCCTTGTCCCAGCCTGTGGCAGCTACACCCCCAACCATGGCACACGAGAATACGGCGTACACAAAAACCCTGTGCTGTCTCATGGTTTCGAGCAAAGGATGCAAAGCCCAGACGTTGAGGCAACCATTTCCCAAGTATCCCACAAGGTGGAAGGGAGACGAGAGGTCCGAGATGACCCCATTGCCATTTAATATCGAGCTAACACGTCCATCCACCCCCGTTGAGCATGACCACACATCGAGAGATGTTCCTCCAAAACACAAACCTCCTTAACGTTACATGGTGAGTATAAGTGCATGAAAAACAGCGAGATCGGGCAGCGAGCCATCAAGTTTGCGCAACTCAGTAGTGCTGGCGCTGGATGAAGCGCATCTTGGCCTCGCCGACATCGAAGACCACCAGAGCATTCTGCATGAACGCATCACCAAGAATGTACGGACCCGAGCCTCCGTCAGCAATGGCAGTCATGCACAGGCCCGTCAGCGGATCCACCAAGGTGCGGTAGAGCAAGTCCACAGGGCTGATGTTGAACTTCTTGCCATCCAAGACGACGGCGACCTGGGGCACGATGGCATCGCAAGAGGTGAAGTACGCGCCGTACATCCACATGTAGACCGCGGGGGGGTTGAAAGCCGCATTGATGGCGTCCGCAAGATCTGAGTCGGCGGGAGTTAGCACGATGCGCCAACACATGAGGGGTGAAGTCACTGACTGGATGGCAGATAGTTGAGCGTCGTCCCGCTGTCAATAATGTACGGGATCTTCTTGGTGTTGGTGGTTTGGTCGTAATACCAGCCATCCGGAATGATAGTGTAGAACGAGTACTGAGACGCGGCCTCGGGACTGGCGATCACGTTGGTCTGTCAAGGCATCAGTGAAAGGTAGCCTACAACACGTCCCACCAGTCATTAAAAAACTCACAATGATCATGTCCAGGATCGCGGTCTTGCTCAGGTCCAGGCCGCTGGCGGGAGCAACTCCGCCGAAAGCAAGCATGCCACTGGATGCGTTGCGATCGATGGCGATGCTGAAGATGGGATCCACCAGACCCTCATTCACCATGCTGGTGAAGAGCGGCGAGTACTGCACCTGGTTGCCGAGCTCATGATCCATGTCGTCGCCGAGATAGGCGTTGGTGAGGGCCGGGAAGGCAAGGCCGATGAGACCGCTGGTGTAATTGTTGCCGTACCAGTACGCCGTGTTGGCCAAGCACACCTGCTGCTTCTTGACCGTGATGTTGCCGATGGTGATGTCGGAAAAGCCCATGGGACCAGTAACGACCTCGCCGTCGCCATACTGGATGAACATGTGCGTCTCGGGGTCGGTGCGGCCATACTGGAAAGTCTCCGGGTACGTCGCTCCAAAGCCACAAGTCTCCTGGGGGAGGAACTCGCCTGAGTAATCAACGCAGTGGAAGTTCTGCTGCACGGCCCACGTGTCGGAGCTGCCGGTGTCGATGAGCAGGGACATCTGGTGGCCGTTGAAGAGCGCGTCGACGGCATACTGGGTGCCGTAGGCCGAAGTCGTGGTGATGTTCTGGTAGCCGAAGCCGCCGACGAGGCGTTGATGGGAACCGAGAATGGCTGCTGCAGACTTTGGATTGAACTTGCCTGCCCGGCCCGAGGAGATGGAGCGCAGCTGTTGGACGTGCTGGCTCGACTTCATGAGCTTGGCCGACGACGAAGATCCACGGTGGGTCGCCTTGGGAACCTTGTAGCTGATCCCGGGCGGCGCGTTCTTGAAGGACTCGGCATGGCGCTGAGTCGTCAGGCCAGCGACCACAGAGGTGGCAGCGAAGGCGCCAAGGAGAACCTTGGAAGTGTTCACCATCTTGGAATTCCGGCAGTGGCCTTGAAAGACTTGACGAAGGGAGATGTGTTGTGTGGAGAGGTGAAGAGTATCGGCTGGTCCTTGCGGGAACGACTGGAAGGCTTTCGAGGAAGAAATCTGCCAGAGGCTGTTCCGAGTCTGGGGATGGCAAGTCGGAAAGAAAGAGAGGAGCGGAAATTTTTAACGAAAGTTGTGGTGCGAGTTTGTCAGGGCAGGGCCATGTGCGAGTGTCATCCACGGGTCGGAGGGAAGGCGCGTTCTTTGATATCTCTGGAGGGCGGTCGCTGCCAAGGCAAGAGCCGTCAGGCGGAATGGGCCATGGTGTGTCTCGAAGGAAAGTACGAGGGTTCCCGCAGGAGATCTTTGCGTCACCCAGGAATCGCGGCCTTCCCAAACACGGCCAATCTCAATCCAGGGCTCCCGTCATCGCACGGCGTTTGAAGGCCCTGGGCAGGATCCGTTTTGACGGATTCACCGGTTCGTAGATCCAAAGCCTTGCCAGGCAAACGATACTTGGTCTCTTGGCAAGATGTTGTTTTGCTCTGTTCTTGCCCTTGTTGCACCTGTTGAAGGGACGAGACCGGGTCGTGGTTCCATCAAGTCGACCGCCATGGCCACCCGAGCCATGTTTGGCGGTTGTGCCGTCGACAGTCATCGCGGATGAGAGTCGAACCGGCTCTCGGCAAACTGAAAACTGGTACCCGGAGAATATGCTCAAACATGCGGGCCTTGGTGCCCAGACGATCCATGGATAGGAGTCATGGCGGGACTCGAGAACTCTGCCCCAATTCCCTTTCTCGGCTCCAGTCCATTTTGCCCACCAGTACCGACCGACCGCTTGTGCAGCTGATCCCACTCGATTCAACTCGTTGTCCTTCAGGACGAGGAACATGCAACTTCAAATGGAGCCGGAGTCGGTTGGTGCCACCCTGCGGTTAAGTCCCCGAACATCCAAGTTGTCGTGACACAAAACATGAGGAATCTGCGCAAGGGACCGTTGCCCACCGTTGAGGGGTAACATGGCGTACCACCTTGTATCCCGTCTCAGGCTCCCTGCAGCAAGACCATGCCACACGCCGGGAGCCGTCCTACTCCCATGGCTTGACGCATCGATTTCCTCCGCCGCCCGCCCCCCAGCACCCACTCGGCACCGCAGCAACGCTTGAACGACGACCACAGGCTGCAGTCGCTGACACTTGTTCACGTTGATCCATTTTCTTTTGGTTCCAGGTTTCGCAGGAAGAGAAACCAGAGTTGCGCGTCGCCCGTTCCAGGTTTCGCAGCACCCAATGTTTGGGAAATCAACCCGTAGACCTTGCTCAGCTTGCGTGTTTGCTTTCCCACAAGGACCAAGTCCTGTGGGAGGTGGACAAATCTGACATCCAGGATGCTGTGCTCCCGAGACAAGTTGTCATGCCCTGGCATTGCCTGGCCTCAATCCACCAAGGACGGAAGTGCGGAACACTGGCTGAGAACCAGTTTGTTCTTCGTAATACAACAGGCATTCCGATCTGCTGTTTGTCCAAGTCCTGCATCAGGAGGAAATAGCACCAGGAATCGAATTCTCGCTTTGTAGAGCCCAAGTTGGGGTCCTGACCCGGCATCCGGAAGCCGATCATGGACTCTTTTCAGGGTTGCTTGTCTCCAAGTTGCTACCAGACCCGTAAACTGCCAAAGGTGGCCGAGCTTTAGACGCAAGAAGAACAGCGGGCAACGATACGCAGGAACTGAGCCTTGGAGAACAGCTCGGTTGCTCTCATGGTTGGGGAAGGGGGGCGAGGTCACGTGCGGCTTGACGCACGGACCTTTCCCCATCCCAGCCATGCGAGTGGGCGTTAAAATCGTGGCGTTCCTGCCTGCCATTCGTCGCCCAAACCCACACCAGCTGCCAGGGAACTGCAAGATTGCAAGGGCTGGCGACCGACCTCCTGCAACCTTTTCCCAACAACCAACCCATCACCAAACCTCGACCAACTTTGTTCTCCCCGGTTGCCCGCTCTGGTGATTCTTGATTGCCCATTTTCATCTTCGGCTGCAACAGTACAGCCAGAAGTGAGCACTGTAACAGCTTTGGTGCGTGACTATCAGTGCGACACTTGAGGGCTGCCCATTGCTGCCGGCTGCGCTGCTTGGTCAGGTTGGTCGGGTTGGTGCGCAACCCTGGACCTGCCACCTCGCGCTCAACCTTGACCTCGCGCACGCACGCCCGCTCTTGTCCTCTGCCCAGCCGATCGATTTTGACTCGCCTGTGCTTTTACTAACTGCGCAAATCGCTCCGCGAAATAGAGTCAGAGAGCAGCTTTTTCGTTGCCTTTTTCGCACTGCCTTCCTGGTGCAGCCCTGCGTCGCGCAACCTCCAGCGGTTTCTGCTCCTTTGTCGCGAACTCGATCATCTCCTGAAGCACCCCTAAGAAGAACCTGCAATACACCCGGATACCCGAGACAAGATGGCGAACGCAACGCCGGACATCAACTCCATCCTCAAGATGCTTGGCGGTAAGAATAGGCCGGCGCGAGACTTCCGCGCACCGTGGGCTAATGAGTGGATGTGTCCAGATGCGACACAGCGGCCAGCTGCGTCGACACCGACTCAGAGCCATCCTGGTATCCCGGCACCAGCGCCCGCACAGTCGATGCCTCCGGGATATGCGCCGCCTGACCAGAACCCCTACCCTCCTCAGCCGACAGCATACCAACCCCCGCCCTCGTACCCATACCCACAGCCCGCAGCGAGCGGCAGCATCGACCTGAGCGCGGTCCGCCCCGTCAACTCGGGCACGTTTCAGCTGGCGGATGCGATTGCGAAGGCGAAGGCATACGCGACAGAGAAGGGCGTTACCCCATATGACCGGCCCCCGGCCGCCTACCCCGACACGCGCCAGCCCGATGCCAGACACTACCAACGCCCCAGATCCAAGAGCCCCCGTGGGCGGGAAGCATTCCGCGACAACTTCAACCCGTACCGAGACGAGAGGCGTGGCGAGCACGGTGGACAAGAACGCGGCTACGGACGCGACCGCTCCTTCTCTCCCGGACGCGGGCGCCAACCCTTCTCCCCTCGGGGTGCCCACGGTGGTGGCCGCGACCGATCGCCGCTCCGCGGCAAAGATGACAATGTCGAGACGATCGAGATTGAAGCGAGCTTGGTTGGGCTCATCATTGGTCGCCAGGGCGAGAACCTGCGACGTGTTGAAGGCGAGAGCCGCTGCAGGGTTCAGTTCATCCCGCCGACGGGCCAAAACGACCAGTTCCGACTTTGCCGCATCACTGGCCCGCGGCCTCAGCGCGAGGAGGCCAAAGAGATGATCAACCACATCATTCGCGAAACCGGCATGCGCGGCGGCGGCCCCCCCCAGGGTGGCGCTGATCGTACGCGCGAAGGCGGCCGTGGCCAAGCACCTCCCCCGGTTCCCAAGGAGGGAGAGGACAGCCTGCAGATCATGGTCCCCGATAGAACCGTGGGCCTGATCATCGGTCGTGGCGGAGAGACCATTCGCGATCTCCAGGAGCGCAGTGGCTGCCACATCAACATCGTCAGCGAGAACAAGAGCGTCAACGGACTTCGCCCTGTCAACCTCATCGGCACCCCGGCCGCCGCCCGCCACGCGAAGGAGCTGATTCTCGAGATTGTTGATAGTGACAGCCGTAATGGGAACAATCCGACCAACCCACGCGGCCCTCGCAACGACAACTACGGTGGTGGCGGCGGTGGTGGCGGTGGTGGCGGAGGCGGAGGCGGGCACGACAAGGTCAACGATTCTATCTATGTCCCGTCCGATGCCGTCGGCATGATCATCGGCAAGGGTGGAGAAACGATTCGGGAGATGCAGAACATGACTGGATGCAAGATCAACGTGTCGCAGTCGTCGGGTCCTGGCGAGGTCGAGCGTGAGATTGGGCTGGTCGGCAGCCGTGACTCAATCGCGATGGCCAAGCGTGCCATTGAGGACAAGGTTGACGCGGCGGTACGTTTCCCCAGCACGTTTTGGCTTTTGTCGCACCCATGCTAACATGTTGACAGAGGCAGAAATCTGGCGGTGGCGGCGGCGGAGGTCGCGGTCGTGGCCCGCCCCGTGATTATGACAACCAGGGCTACGGCCAACCTTCTAACACCAGCAGTGCCCCGACCGGCGTGCCCGCAGGCGGCGCAGCGCCAGCAGCTGCGGCCGGAAGTGGCCAGGCCGATCCCTACGCCATGTGTGAGTGCCTCCCTCTCCTCGTGATGGATTCTCCTCCCTCTCCTTTTCTTGCCGGGGCTGGTGGCTGACTGGAGTTGCTAGACGGCGGTTACGAGAACTACATTGCGCTCTGGTGGCAGTCGCAGCTTGCCGCCCAGCAGGCTCAAGGTCAAGGAGGTGCCCCGCAAGCTCCTGGGACCTCGTGAAGTCGCGGTGCTCCCCACGGTCGCTGCTGCGCTTGATGTTGCTCCGCCCACTCGACTCGCTGGCGTCTGATGCGTCTGATGCGTCCTGACCTTGCCGCCACTCCCGATTCTGGCCTTGACACTTGCGCCCTGAAGCTCTGCATGCCGACATGTTCCATGATACCAGGGCATCGGCATACTTGAGAACCGTCCGGCCCTATCTGCAACCCCCCCCCCCAGCCTCACCGGACTTGTTACATGACTGTACCAGTACTCGCGCTGCTTCTTCTCTTTTCTTTCTCCCCGGCATCTGGTGGATTTTGCGGCATCTACCCAGCGTCGACCACTTTTCTGCACTGCATCATCACGCCAGGTCATGACTTGGTGGCCGGGCTCCAGATCTGCCAGCGAAGCCTGCCAGCGTTGCGGATGAGCCAATTTCTGCAATGGCCTCGACTGCAAGATGACTTCGCCCTGTCCTCGCCTTTTCCAAGGGTCAACCGGCAAACACAAGGTGGGCGTGCCTTGCTCTGATGCACTTGACGGCGTGGCTCAACCGTCTCAAAGGTCTCTGCGTCTTGCGTTCTGCGCCTTCCGGCGTCCTGCCGAAGTGCTCCTCTTCTTGCACTGCCCGTTGATCATACTTGGCCCGTTGACATGGCGCTTCTCTTGAGTATGTCTTCTTCGCTTTTGCATGGCCTGGACATTGGCCTCTCTCTCTGTGCGGCCACACTGCGGGACTCTTACCCGTCATGGTGAACGGCATGATCTGAGCTTTCCATTTGAGGAGCACCCTCACATTGAGGATCATCGTTGGTAATTTGCTTCGAGGCGTTTCCTCATTGGCTTGCGCGCTGACCTGGTCGCTGGTTGCATGCCATGGCAGCAGACAGGTAACTGCACGTCATTTCTGGGTCGTTCTGGGGCTCGAGGACGGATGTTTCCGTTGCCCCTCCAGCCAGCCCTGCTGGTTCACATTGCGCTGCGGCGAGCCTCAACTGCTGGTGGCCGGGATAAATTGGGGTGGCACTTTGATCTTTTCGTCTGGGGAAAAAACATGGCGTAGTACCTTTGGGGTGTTAATACGATGATTTCTTTTTCTGGATGGCTGCTGCTGCTTTACGGTGAACTAGATGATGGTGACTTGATGTGACTTGGTGGACACTGGCAGCCTTCCCCCAGCTGGGGGTTGAGTAGCGTGCGCCGCATTCTTGCATTGCATGGAACACTGTCTCCAAAGTTTGGGCAAATAGGCTCGGACAAAGCGTGCTGCAGGTGGGATTTGTTGAATGGACTTCTTCCATACTTAAACTAGCCAATGATGATGATCGTCTTGGGTGGCTGCAGTACGCCGTTTTTTTGGACACATTTGTTGAGCATGCTCTCAACCAGACATTCTGATGTGCTGGAGCACCCACTCACGCACTCCAAGGCAGGGTCGCAGCCCAACTGGGAAATGCCTCGGCTCCAGAAGAAGCCAAGACATCGGGTCAGGTACCCTCCTCCAGGTTTCCCTTCACATGCCAAACCCCAGAAACCCCAGAGTCGTCACCCTCGTTGCTGGGTCTGGGGAGCTGAAGTCCGGACGATCCGAGCCCTCGCAGTCGGCGCTCTTTTTGTGAGGGCTGCCGCCGTCGCCAATGGATGCCCCACGGGCCCCCATGCGGCGCAGGAGGGATCCAGGGCGCGGTTAGCCGCTTGGCGACGTCGGAGACGGGTGCGACGTCGGATTACTGAACCTTGTCGCGGACGAAAGACCGAGTCAGGGCGGATGGAGTCCGCGCCGACCTCCGACGGGTCGTGTGGTACATATATTCAGGGGACCTGCTGTCGCGGGTTGCACGAGCGCGATCTGCAGTCCCGTCTGAAGGTTGGGCGCGAAAAGCGAACAAGATCAGACGAACATGGCATCCAACGCGGTGACCCCTCCTCCGTCAGCGGCGACCGACGGCCCACTCGGGTCCATGACCAAGCTCGCGCCCTGTGTCTACATCTACCGTCCCTCAGGGGCAACGACAACGACGGACCCCGCGCCCTCACCCGCCGCTGACGATGCTGCTGCTGCTGCTGCTGCTGCTGCTGCTACCCCCGAAAAGCCCGTGCCGAAGCTGATCGTTCTCGCGACGTGGATGGGCGCGCGCGACCCCCACATCGCAAAGTACCTGGTCCAGTACCAGCTGCTCTTCCCGACCTGCCCTATCCTCCTCTTGCGCGCCGAGGCGCGGCACTTCCTCCGTCCGCGCGGCAACGCCCGCGACTTTGCGCCCGCGGTGCCGTTTGTGCGGTCCATCTTTCCCGATCTCGGATCCCCCAGCAGCAGCAGCAGCACCACCACCACCACCACCACCACCACCACCACCACCATCAACACCGCCAGCGAGAACGGCACCCTGGAGAAGCAGCAGCCCCCCGAGATGCTCATCCACGCCTGGTCCAACGGCGGCGTCTCCTCCCTGCACAACCTGCGCCTCGCCCTCGGCGCCTCCGCCTCTGCCGCCCCGCTCCCGCGCTACACCATCGTCCTCGACTCCACCCCGGGCGCCTTCCGCTACCGCGCCGCCCACCTGGCCTTCACCACGGGCCTGAAGGGCCTCGCACGCTGGCTGATGACGCCGCTCATGCACTTCTTCTGCGCCATGTACTGGCTGCAGCACGAACTCCTCGGGCGTGGGAGGACGGGCCCGCTGGCGGGGGTCAGGCGGATCCTGAACGACGCGCCGTCGCGCGGGAGCGAGGTGCGCAGGGCGTATGTGTATGGGGAGGGGGATAAGTTGGTGCATTGGCGGGATGTGGAGAGGCATGCGGAGGATGCGCAGGGGAAGGGGTTTAGGGTGAAGATGGAGAAGTTTGAGGGGAGTGAGCATGTCGCGCATGTGAGGGTTGATGCGGAGAGGTATTGGAGGGTGGTGAAGGAGACGTGGGAGGGGAGGGGGTGAGGGGCAGGGTGAGGAGGGGGTGAAGGGGGGGTAATTAGATGGGGGGTTTGTAGAGATAGAGGGAGAGGGATACACCTTAGACATGACTTTTGGGTCGCGAGTTTTGGATCGTTTCAGCAGATAATACATACAGCGCAGATTGAGACATGATATTGCCAAGCAAGTTGTCTCCATGACTGGGCTGAGTGTGCCCATGTCTGAGGTTTCTCTCAGACGTCGAGGCGGGCCGAGGCCAAACAACCCGCCGACCCGTCGCCCTCGCCCTCTTGCCCTGTTCCAGCCTCCAACATTCCAACCGGGGCCCGCTCGCCATTATCATTAGCCTCATAACTCGTCGCGGTCGTGATTTCGTCATCCAAACTGCCCGCCCGTACATGCCGGTGGGCCGACCCATCTCCAAATGGGGTCTGCCAAAACAAGACGTCCACCCGCCTGCTCTCCTGTGCCATGCCATGCTGAACGACGAAAACACCAAACGATCCCGATCCTGTAGCGCCCCTGCAATGCGCCCCATGCTGCAAAACAAAATTCTGCCCCGCGGCATCGTCGTGTGCCTCTTGTTCAGATCACTCCTTCAGTCCTTGCTGATGTATTCTTGGGGTCGCTGTCATCTCAGCTCGTGTGTCCCCTGCTCGCTCTTCGTTCGTCCTCTCCGCGTCTTATTTCCCTCTTGTTTGTGGGTGGGTGTTGGTGTTTGGATGTGCTCGTGTGCGTCTCTCTCTCTCCGTGTGTGCTCGCGTCTGGTGGTGTGGGTATCTCGGTTGGTGTGGTGCCAGTAGGTGTCGGGATGGTGGCCGGGGAAAGGGATGGGTGGTGAAGAAATTCAGGAATCGCTGCAAACTCGCTCGGTGGGGACGGGGCCTCCTCATCTCATGACGTTCGTTGCTTCTTGTTCTTGTGCTTGCCGCTGCCTTGATCCTGGTCAGCGGCTTCCATCTTCTGCCCGCCCCACCCGGCGCCGGCGAGCTCGAACGCCTCCAGAGCATCCTCCGTACCGCCAGCGTAGCCCTCGTCGGCCTCCATCAGGGCCGTGCAGGCGTCGCACTCCTGGTCGTGTGCCTTCTCGTCCACCACGGTCCCGAGCTTGCACAGGCCGAAGGTCCCGTTGTTCTTGGCCTCGAGGCAGCTGAGTTCCTGGGAGAGGTCGTCCCAGGTGAAGGCTTCGGAGCACTGAGGGCAGGTGCCCTTGAAGACGACTAGGCGACACATGGCGGGGGCGACTTGGGCCTGGGTGGCCCTCGCCGTCGATTGGGCTCAAGCGATGGGAGGGAGGTTGAAGGCCCGTGTGTTGAACGGGGCAAGCTCTGGTCTGGTGACTCGAGGAGGAATCGGGGGAGGGGTCGGGTGGAAGGGGCGGAAAAGGATCGGTGCGGCGGGATTGGGATTCGGGAGGGTTGTTGGTTGCGCAAATCCGCGGATCCCCCAGGCCGGGACCGGCGGCGAAAGGGGGGGAACTCTCTGCGGAAAGGGAAGAAAAGGTCGGCTCCGAGTCAGCAAGCGGTCTCAGTGTCTCGTGCCAAAATCAACACCGCAACGCCAAACAAATGGGTCGAGGGTGCGTGTAGGTACTATGTGCTGCGTGTGTGTGTGTGTGTGTATATCGTGGGCAGAGGCGAGGCAGATGGGCCGAGCGTTTCTTATGAACACGAACAACCCCACCCGGCATCGAAGCTGGACCTTGCCCAACTAGCGCGGTCCTCTCCTCACACATCACAGACAACTGCAATTTGGAGGTGGGGTCTGGAACGGGGGGAGGCGGTTCCCCGTGGTGGCTCACCTCCGCTGCTCGACGCTGTTTGGCGCGAGGAGTCTCGTGCGGCTCCACGATCTGCTGCTTGCGGGCTGCTTGCGGTTCTGCGCCGGCCGAGGAGCCAGGGGCTGGCTGCAACCGCGCAACCGTGCAACGGCAGGGTCAGGGTCAGGTCGGGGACAGGAGCCAGGCCAGCTCAGGTCGTCGGCCGCCAGGGATCAGCCAGGCTCGTCGCTGCGCCCCACACGCCGGGATCCAGAACAGGAGGGCCGAGCTTCGATTGAGGAAGAGGAGGGGGTGGGAGATGAGAGGGGTGATGGAGCGAGGAGTTGCGGCGGCGTTGGCGTTGGCGGCGTTGGCGGGCGCGCGGGTGATCGTCAACCGTGATGCTAGCCTGGTGTTTCTTTTTCGCTCAAGGATGCGCCAGAAGAGCAGGCGAGCGTTGGAAATGACCGGAGAAACCTGCCGTGCGAGGGGGGAGGGGAATGCCCTTGGCTTGACATTTTATTAAGTTAGTTATCGCCTGGCCACAGCGCCCTCCACCCCCCCCATGCCCCATCTCACAACCACGTCAAAAACCGCCCGACTGCATCCTGCCCATGCTGCCCATCCTTGCGCAGTGCCCGCGAGGCGCCAACGAGCGGAGGATTACTCGGCAATCTCTGGCATCATCGGATGGCCGTCCGTCCTGTCGAGCAGGCAGGAGGCGCAGAGATACGGGGCCGGGGGTCCACATGTGCTTCCGTTGCATGGCCGGCTTGCACATCTTGCGCGAGGCATTGGACAGGTCGGGTTGCATCACGGCGCCTGCAGCGCGCTAGAACCCTTTCGCAGGCGAAGAGGCATAGCTTCGGCAGCCTGCGTCGAGACGGTCGAAAAGTGTTGGCCGGCGTAGGCGAGTCACTCTGCAGATGGCGGGGATCTTCGGTTCGCGGCAGGCCCCAACCGTCGCGCGCCCGCTGAAATTCTCGACGCACAAACTTGCATCTTTCCATGGTAGGTGGGTTGGTTCGACCGGGCAGCCCGGCGAGACATCTGGCCCCGCCACCAACTGGCACGTCCTGAATTGCAGGTCCAAGTGGAAAAAGACGCTGTGCGGATCCAATGGGCCGTCTCCTGCTGCTGGCAACGTTTTCCACCCGCGCACCGACGACATGTCACAAGACACACGCATTAAGCGAGACCGACCTAGTGTTGTTGGTGTTGACAAGAACCAGGTCGAGCTGGCTGGTGGGTGGGTGGGAGGAGGAGGGCTGAGATTGGGAAATGCGGGCAGCGTCTCTGTGTCCCTCCCTTCGGCCCCCCAACTGCCTCTGTGTAACCCCCCTCTGCGTGCCCACCAGCAGCAGTCGATCAGGGCGTGCAGGCGCTGCAGCCAGCGGAGGCGAGAAGTTGTTTACCCCGCATCGGCTATCCCCAATTGGTGTGCGGAAAGCCCCACCGCCGACCGTTGGCAACGTGCTGCGCAGCGTTCCAGGCCCTACTCCACATTCCACTGGCGTCGCCGTCAACCAAGCAACACCACCACCACCACCACCACCACCACCACCGAGATCTCGCGTCACGTCGCAGCTGTCCATCGATCATGCAAGCGCACTGGCGACTGCCGGATTCCATTCCCTTTTTTGTACTGCGTATTTGCAGCGGTATCTACTCTACAATCCATCACAGCTAATGCCGAATTCCTCGTATCCCAGTCTGCCCAATTGTGCCTCCCTGCGATGACTCCACGTCATGTTTGCCCTCAGTCCATCCTCTTGACTTGGCCACTTCCCGAGTCCGAAGACCAGTCCATGTGCGAGTGCCAGCAAGCAAGAAACTCCGCAACCCCAAAGAACATGGAGCCATGACATCCTTCTGCGTCCAACGAAACTGTGACTCGAGAAAGGAAACGAGAAAAAGAAGACTGGATGGCAGCCCCCAACTCCGTGGCCAAGGCAATGTGGCGTCGGACACTGCAGAAAGCAGAAATTCCCTGCTCACCCCTGGCGAGCATATCTACCGCGATCCACCGAGCGGGCAAGCGAGTGGGCGAGGCACGGGGGAGCCGCGTTGTACCCTGACCCTGGCTCGTCGAAGCCAGGCTCCTCTCCCAGCGCCTCGAGACCCTCGGCGGCGGGCACATGTCTAGCCATGACACCTTCTTCCCAGCGGGAGAGGAGGGGTGTCACAGGGCCCCATGTCGGATGCGCGCTTGGCTGGGGGATCGATGAACCGTGGTGGTTCTGCGCAGGCTGGGCGTCCTGGAGGGTGCCAGAAGCTTGCTGGGCCGGCGATACCTGCGGCGTTTGAGGCACGACTGTCGGGGCTGCCTCTGGAACTGTCATAGACGGCGGGTCGTATGAGGACGCCGGAGCAGGCGGGGAAGCCGGTGGAGCGAAGGACGAAGCAGGATACGGCGGATAGCCGTGCCATCCACCATGTCCACAACGCCATCCACCATACCCTCCACCATGCCACATCGGCCAGGGCTGTTGGCACATCGGGGCGGGGTGCCTCGAGTAGCCAGGCCACCCACCGTACGACATCGACCAAGGCGGTGGGTACATCGGGGCCGGGTGCCAGGCGTGCATGGACTGGAGGGCCCGATAGAGTCGGGAACGGGCCGCGGTGACGCGGTAGAACTCCTCCTCGGCATGCTCAAACGCCGCCTCGGCCTCACGAGCGACCACCCGCAGCCGGTTGGATGCCTCTGCGATCTCTTGGTAGTGCCACTCCTGGTGCCGCGTCCACTCCATCGCTTCCTATGGATGGGAGTTGACGGGAACTGGACCCCAATGGCCTTGGTGGTTCGGATGATGGCATGGGCATGGCTGGTGCTGGTTCTGGCGCCAGTGGTCCTGTTCTCCCTGTCTCGGATGCGATTCCTGGGCCGGGTGGCTCGCTCGATGCTCGTCAGCTGGCTGTGCCTGGCGAGGCTGCGTCTCTGTGACCCGTCGAGTGCGCGGGGCGACGGGCGATGGGACTGGCACAGCATCCGCTTGTTCAGAGACATCTGAATCGTCGAAGGCATCGGATGCCCAAGAAAATCGGGGCGGCTGGGGGTGGACGTCGTTGTCATCGGCGCTCGCCTGTGCGGTTCCCTCGACACGGGAGGTGGGCTCGTCGTCGTTGTTCTCTTGGTCGGACCGACGGGGCTCCGTTTTGTCGTTGGCAGTGTTGCCATTTTCGTTGCGCAACCGGGTCTCCTCGGCGTGGCGGATCTCTTCTTTATGCCGGGCCTCCTCTGCGCGGCGAGCCTCCTTGATTTGAGCCTCTTTACGGCGAATCTCCTCCTCAAACCGGGCCTTCTCTACGCAGCGAGCCTCCTCCTCAACCTGGCGGATCTCCTCTTCACGGCGAGTCTCCTCTGTACGGCGGGCCTTCTCAAGTTGAGCCTCCTCAAGTTGAGCCTCCTCAAGTCGAGCCTCCTCAAGTCGAGCCTCCTCAAGTCGAGCCTGCTCGGTACGGCGAGCTTCCTCCTGGCGCTGAGCCTCCTCTGCGCGGAGAGCTTCAGCCTCACGCCGAGCCTTCTCTTGCCGGGCCTCCTCAGCGCGGAGAGCTTCTGCCTCACCACGAGCCTTGTCAGCACGGCGGGCCAGTTCATCCCGGCGGCGAGTTTCCTCTGCGAGGAGAGCCTCCTCCTCCTGACGCTGAGCCTGCTCTGCGTGGCGAGCCTTCTCTTTAGCTCGAGCCTCCTCAGCCCGAAGAGCGTCCGCCTCGCGCCGAACCTTGTCTGCACGGCGAGTCAGTTCTTCGCGACGGCGGGTTTCCTCTGCGCGACGAGCTTCTTCTTCAAGACGGCGAGCATTCTCTGCTTCAAGACGGCGAGCTTCCTCTGTGCGGCGAGCCTCCTCCTCACGACGGCAAGCGTCTTCCTTGCGGCGGCGGGCTTCCTCCACACGCTGAGCTTCTTCGGCGCAGACCCGATCTTCTTCGGCACGACGGGCATCTGCGATACGGCGGGCTTCTTCGGCGCGACGATCTTCCTCCGCGCGGATGAGGGCTTCTTCCTTGTGCCGAGCTTCTTCATCGCGGAGACGGGCTTCCTCCTTGACATGGGCTTCTTTCTCTCGCTGGGCGTCTTCGACACGCTGGCGAGCTTCTCTGGCACGACGAGCCACGGTCATCTCGGGGGTCTCTTCGATGCGGAGACGAGCCTCCTCGACACGGCGGGCCACCTCCTCGCGGCGGGCCTTCTCCTTCTGTTCGGCCTCTTCTGCACGACGAGCCTCCTCGGCAAGGCGAGCTTTCTCTTCGAGGCGGGCCTTCTCGGCCAGTCGAGCCTTCTCCGCGTCCGCGGCGCGGGATTCTTCGGTCTCGCGGACTTTGGCTTCTTTAGCCCGGCGTTCCTCGGCTGCTTTGAGACGGAGAGTTTCGTCTCGAAGACGGCGGGCTTCGGCTGCATTGAGACGCATAGTTTCCTCTCGGACTCGACGGGCTTCTGCTTCCTTGGCGCGGCGTATCTCGGATTCGTTGATCCATCCCGCGTCTTCTTGCTTCGGTGCCGGTCGGGTAGGTTGCGAGGAGACGGGGGCTGCTGCCGGGACGTGGCTGGCTTCCTGTCCGAGCCGCCGCTGCTCATCCCAGAGTCGCTGGTTCTCTTCGGCCCGCTTGTCGAATTCTTGTTTCTTCCGCTCCTCTTCTCGACGCCGGTTGTTCTCCCGTTTCTCTTTCAGCAAGCGGTCCTTTTCAGCTTGGGCCTCACGTTCCTGCTGACGGCGTAGACGACGGCGCTGAGTCTTGGCCTTGCGTGTGGCCTTGTCATCGTTGACACTGAGTGTGGACTCGTTCTCGGGGTCGGACTCGTCAACTACAGGTTCGGCACCGTCGTTGGCCTTGGACTCGGGCTTGTTGTCTGCAACGGCCTTGTCGACTGTGGGCTGGGAGTTGGTCTTGACCTTGGGATCGGCCTCGTTGTCAGCCTGGAGATGATTCTCATTGTCAGCTTCGAGATCGATCGCATTGTCAACCTGGGGATGGTGCTCATTGCCAACCTTGAGATCAGTTTTGTCGGTCTGTGGGACCTGGGGATCGGTCTCGTTGTCGAGAGACATTTTCACCTGAGATTCAGCTGTGGGGCTGGTGGTGGTGGTATCTCGAGACTTTTGTTGCTCTGCTTGTTGCTCTGCTGACTGTTGCAGCTTTTTCACCTGCTTCTTGCGCTTTTTTTTCTCGACTTTCTTTGCATTTTGCGCCCCTGCCTTGTTCGAATCGCCGTTGCTTCCGACCCGAGCCCCGGTCTGGTTGCTGCTGTTTTCCGGCTTGGAAGCCGGGTTGATCTCAGATCCCATCTCTGAGCCACGGGCAGACACAAACAGGCCACTGCTCTCCGAGCCGCTGTCAGGACCATCTTGACCGTCTTTGGCCAGAGTTTTGTCGACACTCGGAGGGCTGGTGCTATCTGGCTGGCTTGTGCTGACCTGGGTTGTCTTTGTCGCGCCAGCAGACGTGCTCGGATTCGGGGCCGCAGTTTGCGACGAGGAACCTGCATCAGCAGACCCCGAAGGCTGGCCAGGCAGGAGCTTCTGCTTGGACGCGTCAATGGCCGCGCGAAACGGGTCGAGGCCCACGGCGTTCAGACCAGCCAGGATCTGGTCCGCCTTGCCTTCCAGCGTCGCCATGATGGTCTCCAAGTCCTTCGCAGGCGGCCGCAAGTCCTTGATAGTCGCCGACTCTCGGGGGATGGGGGCATCCGGAAACCACTTCTCGACTGCAAAGGAACACTTGAAGAGCTCATCAACAAGAGGGCTGTAAACGCTGGCCTTGAGGCCAAGCAGGATCTGGTTGCGCATCTTCGACAACTCCGGGCTCGCGGTCCAGGGTTTGCAGTCGCTGATGTTGCCCGGGATCTTCTTCAGGCGCTCAAAGTACCCAAACGTCACAGCCACGAGTGTGGTGCGGGCGTTCAAGGCGGGATGGTCGAGGGGGACGGCGCCGCAGTATCCGCCATCCAGCTGGCTCATGATCTTTGCGGCCTCCCCGATGTTTTCGTCCCAGGGTCGGTTGAGGACCATCTTCTGCAGGTCGTCGAGGAACCAAAGCGTCCCCGGGGAATGGAAAGCCCGGATCCTGGTGAGGTGCGTGTGCACCGCCGCGAAGCTGACGATGCGCGCGTGGCGAGGATCCCGGACAAATGCCTCGAGCCCCTCGATCGTGTTGAGGGAGTCGACGGTCTCCATGTCGAGATCTGCCCCGACGGACTGCTTGACCTCGCGCTCAATATCCTCCTTGCTGGCCTGCGCCGACTCCTGCGTCATGGCCTCCTTGGTGGCCTCGCGCATCAGCCGGGTGGCGTTCTGGAGGCTCCAGACCAGCGTCCGGTGGTGCATGGTCGCGTTGACGGCATCCACGCTGCCGCCCTTGGCTGCGCCCTCCCGGCAACGCAAGATGTCGCCTGGGTCAAGTGTGTGTTTGGTCAGCCTCCTGGACCCTCCGCCCTGCTGCGCCGGCGCGTCGGGCAATCGACCTACCATCCAAACCGGTCGGCCCGATGTTGCTGACCTCCTTGATCAGCCCTGCCGGCCCAAAGACAAAGAACGGGAAGGCCGGCAGGGTTGAGGAGGCCATGCCCTTCTCCTGGAGCAACCGCACCCAGAAGCTGGCATGGGGCTCGATGTCGAGCCACTCGGACTGGAGGACTGTTAGTTCCCGCTTTCGTACCAACCGGTGACCACGCCGTCGGCACCAGCCGTTAGCACCCGCCGCGATGGTGAGGCCACTTGTTCCAGCTTCCGTCCCAACCGCTGACCACGCCGCCGTCGGCACCCGCCGCGATGGGGAGACCACTTACGCTGTCGAAGCCGTCGAATTTTCGCCACGAAGGCGACGGCTTGCACAGCCGACTGTGCGTCGGCTGCAGCAGTGGGCACGGCATTTTACCGCGCCGCCTCGTTGCTGGTTTCCTTGCCCTTCCGCTGTGGTCGTGGGCTCTGGCAGCTGGGAAGGTTGGCGGCGAGGCTTTGTCGAGGAAGAAAAATCGGTTCGTCGCAAACCCAACAAAGCTGCGACTTTGGATTATTATTTTTGTGCAACGCGGGTCCTCCGCTCACGTCACCCCCGTCGCCGGCGATTCTCAGGGTTACGAGGCCGTAAGGCCGACCGTGAGGCTTGAGACTCGTTGGGGATGGTGAAGCCCGGCCCGGCCGGGGGCTCTTTGGCAGGACGAACACTTGTCAGTAACCTTGTCCTTCCCTGTACTACCCAGGAGGATCATGACCACATCACCGCAGTTCCTAGATAAACATTGTCGCAGAAGCACAAGTGTCAGTCAACCTTGGATCTCACAGGGCGGAGCTATTCCTGTGCGGGCCCCTGAACTTTGACAGATTGTGACGGCTGGGGTTCGAAATTGCCTCTGTATTGTCAAAGAGGTTGAAAGTAACCAAGGCGATTTACGGCCCGCCAACAGCCAAGCCTGAGCCAGGGCAACCAAAGCAGTCTGGCCAGAGTATTCAGAGCCCAGTCAATGACAACTATCGTGTTTTCACGTCAGTTGTTCACATCAAACTGTGCCTCCCCATCCAGTCCCCTCTCTGGGTCCTCCATCGATTACCTACGCTTTCTGACGGAGTACTTATTGTCGGACCCATCATGTCCCTTGTCACGCCAAGAACAAATCCCACTCCTTCCCTCCGCTACCATTGTGTTCCTGAATGGATACGTTATGAGCGTCCGTGGCTCCGTCTGGCTGCGCGGCAACAAACACGCCGAGGAGTCTCCCGCAAGACAACGACACTATCACCTACAAAATTGGACATTCTGTCCTCTAGAATTGCCCTTAGCCGTCTCAGATTGAGCGTCCATCGTCCTGCAAATCCTCCCAAGACTCATGTTGGTCCCAAATCCAGAGCCTCGTCAAGCCACTTGGCGCCCTCCTTTCAGCTGCCAAGCCATCTCAGCCCAAGGCGAACCGCCAGGCATTCTCCCCTCATGTCCGACCGATTTCATCATACATAAATGCCGCTCGTCGCGGTTCTTTCCACTGACTGACCTTTCCTGATTCGTTTGTGGGCACAGCCGTCCCCTCTAACTCCTCCAACGTTTATCAAAAACCACCAAGACCATATGCCTGAGATTCGTCGCCGGGCCAAGGATGCGGTCAAGTATGACTGGGCCGAGATAGGCATGCTTTGGGGCCTCCAACTGTAGGCATAATTAAGTTTTACTCCAGGAGCTCAGCACTGGAGGATCTGATGGGAGCTTGACCGGCTGACATCTCTCCAAGCTTCAAGCTCATGTACACACTCGGGGCCATGGCCTTCATCTGGCTATTCCTGAGCTTGACACCGGCCCTGTGGGCGCCCGAGAACTGGTTGTGGTGGATGTCGTTCGCGGTCGAGGGGGCCGGCATCTTCCTCTCCAGCGCTTTGCTCGACAATGTCGGCAGCGGAGATGGCCGCTGCATGAGCTATGCCGACATACAGGCCGCGATATCCGGCCCGGTCAACGAGGTCTCGGGTTGGTACGGCCCCGGCGCTTATCTCGCATGGCTCGTCACCGCATACGCCGCCGCCTTTTCCTCCATCTGGCACTCCAAGTGCGCGCCAAAAAACAAGGAGTCGAGCGTCCTGGATGGAGAGATCCTCGCGGCGCTGAGCTACCCCGTGGTGGCGCTGCTCGACACCGTTGTCCGTCTCATTCGGTGCCAAATGGATCCTGGCATCAACGCCGCTGTTTTTGTCCTCTTCTCCAGCTTGGCCATCCTGGGGCCGGCCTCACGCTTGTCCTGGCAAGTGGAGGGGGAGGGCGGCCGGAAAACCGAGTTTGACGACATGATCCTGCCGCCCTCCCGCCGATCATGGGCCTGGAAGCTCTGTGGTTTTCTTATTCACGGTGTGGTTGTCAGCATCATTGGGGAGCCATACGCGTACACGACACAGCTGGTGGTTCCCCTCTACGTCCTCCTGTTTGTCCTGATGCTGTATTCGCACATATACGGCGAGGTCCTCATGGCGACATACCCGTACACTCGGACAGTGTATCGGCCCAGGGCGGAACGGTTGGCTGTGTTTTGCGTTCTGCAGGTCATCTTCGGGCTGGTGGTGCGCGTCAAGACGGGCTCCTTTTTCCCGCCTTCGGCTTCGAGGTTCGTTGAGTTGGACCAAGCGGCTGCTTTCATCGTGGTAACTGCCAGTTTGCTATTTCTGAGGGGCACGGAGGTCGCTCCGCTGTTTGCCGAGTTGAGACACCGTCTGGCAGGCTTCGTGCCATTGCGACACGGCACGCAGCCAGTCAACGAAACGGAGCTCCAGGAGATTGTTGTTGTCGGTGGAGGTGCGGCATAAGGGTGATGCTATATCCAGGGGTCGGACTTGTCTGGGGGTTTTTAGGAGACGGCATGGTACCATGTCAAAGTAGCCTGATCTGCAACACAATTCAATGTCAATACTACGACATGCAGGTCCAGCCGATCAGCACGAGTTAGTACTGCTAACCAAGATCTTGCGGTGGCCGTAAACCCCCAGCAGTGAAGGTGAGCCAAGCAATACGTACATACCATGGACGAAGCCGGGGATCTAGACTGCTGCTGTCTTCTCGATCAGGCGGGGATGAGCACCGCACGACCTCCATACATCCTCAAAGGGTGTGGGTGCCGTAATGGATGCCGACCTGCACACGACGGTGAGGGGGGTGGCCTGGGCCGCAATCTGGCAGAAGCGACGTCAACAGGCTGATTGCTCGTGCATACAAACCGAGAGATGGCCGAACGAGCCACTCGGGTCGTTGGAGGAGAGTGGTTGGCAGAGCCGAAAAGCAGCAAGCAGCTTGCCGATACGCAGTCCCGAGCCTGGTTGGGCCGGTTAGCCAAGTGGTGGCTGCATTCGATGGCAACAGGCGCAGCGCGATGACACCCTCCCGACGAGCTCTATCTGCTCCGGTCAGCGCCACAGTCACCCTCCCCGCGTCCACGTCTCCATGGCCCCCAGCTGAGTTTCTGACTGCTGACTGCCGAGTGCCCAACTATTGCCGTCGAGACCAAGGTGAGCTAAAGCGGCTGTTGGGCAGCGCGGAGGGCGCGGCGGGCGCGGCGGTGTTCAGGTGATCCCGGCATTGCCTCTTGTGCAGTTGTGCCAGGGCCAACAAGAGCAAAAGCAGGGTCCGAATTCCCGATTCTGGTTCCTCTGCCCGTGACCCAACGGTTTGGGGCCGTGTTGGCGGGCCGCTAACCTGCTAAATTGCTAAACTGGCCCTGTCCACCTCCCAAGTTGGACCCTCGGGGGCCCCGTCTGGCCCCCTGCGGGTCCTCCCCCGACCCGCCCCCCTCGTCCCCTCACCCCTGGAGCTCCCCCCCCGGGACCCTCACTCCCCCGCGTTCTCAACGTCCTCGGCGTCTTGGCGCACGCGGCTTGGCGGGCTTGTCCCAGCAATCGTGGGCCAAAAAGTATCTGCCGAAAACTGACAATCTGCATGCGGCGGGAGACTAGCACAAACACGGGCAGGTTTGCATCCACTCCGTCCACCGCTGCTCGTCATACCCTTCCACGCCCCGTCCCATGGCCCTACCGTCCTCCCTGGCGCACTCCCGGCGACCCCCGGTTATGGTCAACCGGGGCTCGAAGCACAGCATGTTCGCAGCGCCATTGGATGCTTCTCCGCGTCCCACTTCTTGTCTGTACCACCATCCCAGGCACCCCAGGGGGGGAGGGGATCCCCGGCGGGGACGCCAACCAGCGGAGCGGGGGGTCGGGTATGGACAGCTCGTTCGCGTAACTCTGAAGCCTTGTATCTTGCGCGACCTGTCCAAGAATCCTGGGGTACCGCGTTTATTATAACCACGTGCAGATTCCCCCATCAGAAATGCCCAGCATGTGCTTCATCTCTCACACCACTCTCTCCCTCTCTGCACGCGCCGATTCCGGTCCTTGACCCCTCGCGGCGGTGTGCCTGTTGCCATTTGTTGACATTCGCGGCCGGAAGAAAAAGGGGCAATCTCGATAACCACCCTCCCCCCCCCCCCCCCCCCCCCCCCCCCCCTACAC
>FTEL01010772.1_pt1 | contig 42835 bp, 64 predicted proteins | sample 1658911 | NCBI WGS metagenome assembly FTEL01 (sample SAMEA3914869, study PRJEB12502) | metagenome | biome: forest; material: soil | place: USA | collected 2012-03-12 | depth 0.1 m
CCCCGCCCGCCGCCACCCCCCCTCCCCCCAGCGTCGACGACATGCTCTTCTGCACCGAGTGCCTGACCTCCCTCAAACAACCAACGCTGTGGTGCTCGCGCGCCTGCGCCGAGGTCAACTTCCACTCCCACCGCGAGGGCGTGCACCTGCCCGAGCGGCAGAAGCTGGGGCTGCTCGACGTGGACGACGCGGCGCAGCTTGAGTACTACCTTGACGAAGGGAAGGAGGACCGGGCGGCGAAGGAGGAGGAGGATGAGGAGGAGGAGGGAGAGGAAGCGGAGGACGGGGTTAGTGAGGTCAAGGGGAAGAAGATGTACCGCGCCAAGGACATTGGGGCGCTGACGACGTCGCTGGAGGAGGCGGTCAAGGAGTGGGAGGGGAAATATCGCGTTCAGTTGCAGAGCGGGGATTCATGAGGCGCGAAACAACAAACTCCAATTCCTAGTTTCGTTACAAAACAGACAGAAACACAATCCATGGTTCCTGGATCTCGGGACGAAAAAAAAGACGCCGCATTGATTTTGTTGTGTTTCTAGCAACATAGAGAAGAGGAACAACATCCATCGCCCAAGAACCAACCGACCGATCCCCAACGGATCCAGCTTTTTGCACGAGGCGACAGCAGGCAGCGAGCGGCACTGTGTTCTGTGTTCTGTGTAGCCACGACTTCCATTGCATTCTGCTCAACCAGCCCGCCCTCACAATCGAAGGTAGGAAATAGGACAAGAAGAAGAAAAGAAAACACAATCGCGACGAGGGGCCACCAAACGGACGACGATAAAACAGATTCCCCTTCCCCCCTTTCTCCAGAGTGAGTTTTTGTCCAGAAGATGAAACAAAGCAAGGCAACGATAGGGAAAACGGTGGTGGTGGTGGTGGTGGCGACGGCGGCTCTCGGGTGGTTGTGTGTGTGGAAAAAGGGAAAAGGGTATGTATTCCATGTCCTGACATATCAAAAAGTAAAAAAAGCGTTCGGTACGAAGTACATGAGAAAAGACAAAAACAACGTCGCCGCTCCTCCGGGACGCCCGCAGCAAAACAGCTCCAACTTTCCCCCCCGGTGGCAGGAATCCCCTCTCTAGCAAGGTAGGTTCGTTCCAAGCCAGCGAAGCGGTGCGTCGGCGGCCAACAATATGCCGCGGCTCCCCTCTCTTGAGCAGCGAGAACTCGTTATCGGGGGGGAAAGGAAATAGTATAACCGTCAAGACCGGGAGTTTGGTAACTGAAGTTGAGAGAAAGAAAAAACACAAATCGAATTTGGGTATGATGTCGTCGCGACCAGAGAAAGGTCCCGCCAAAGTTGGAGGACCAAGGGAAAAAGACAGGTGCTTGCTTGCTGGCTTGCTGAGGCCGGCACGCAGATGGCGCAAAGGATGCGTCGGGAGGCATGTGATGGTGTTGTTCGTATCTGGCTCCACCCAGGTGCAGCAGGGCGAGGTATTAAAGACGGCGTGGCCGACCGACGGACCGACCGCCCTGGCTGGGGATAGCAGGCGGGTAGAAAAACTGAGGGGCGGCGCAGCAGTAAAACAAACGGCCAAAGACCCTCCTCTTCTCATCCCTCTTCACACCTTCACCGGCGTCCCTTCCCGCCATGCTGCTTGAGCCTGCTCGTTCTCCAGCCCTCGTACCACTGCTCCCTGCTGAGCTCGCGGAGCTCGCCACGCCACTCGCTGAAGACAGTCTCCTTGAGGCGCACAAAGTCGCAGTGCTCCTCGTTGTACGGGTCCGCGAAGCCCCACGGGAACTGTCGCCCCATCACCTCGGGCTCGTAGATGTCCGGGCTGAGTATCGACAGCGGCAGGAACGGCACCTCGTCCTCCTTGGCGCCCTCCTCCGAGGCGGCCTTGTGTCGGCGGAGCGAGCCGCTCGAGAGCCTCTTGGCTTTGGGCGACGCGTCCTGGCCCTGGATCGGCAGCTCGCCATCGTCCTCCTCACCGGCATCGCCATCGCCGCTCTCCTCGGACACCGGGTCCTCGTCCTCCTCGTCAATCCTGCCCGAGTTGACCGAACCGTCCTCGTCGTCCAGGCCCAGGGCCTCCAGGGGGTCGAGATTCGCCTTCTTGAGACTCTCCGCCACGGTCCTCTTGAGCACGCTCATGTGCTTGCTGGTGATGGTGTCGGCCTTGGCGATGACCGGGATGACGGTGGTCTTGCCCTGCAGGGTGCGGAGGACCTGGAGGTCCAGATCCTCGTCCAGGCCGCCGAGGATGCGAGCGTGGGGGTAGTGCTTGCCGCCGTTTGCCTGGCCCTTAGTCGAGGCAGCCTTGGCGGCGGCAATGTTGCGGTCGAGCCGTGACGGGTCGAGAACGAGGAAGACGGCGTGAATGTGGGTATCCTGTACCCCGGGGGACCGTATCACCTTCATCTCCTCGGCGAAGGTCTCCTCGAACTTGCTCTCGAGGAAGCTCGACATCTCGCGGAGCTGCAGGTCCACCACATTCTTCTCCAGGCCCTCCGAGTCCCACAGGGTCAGGCCGATGCGCTCGGCGTCGATCTCGGTCTCGAGGTAGTGCGGGATGAAGTTGCCGGACGGGGGCGGCTTGGGGCGGTCCTCATACTCGGGGGTGCTCTTGGCCCGCTTCTTGGCGGGCAGGGCGAGGGCGGTCTTGAGGAACTCGAGGAACGAGGTCTTGCCAGAATTGGCAGTACCAACAATGAGGATGCTGCAGAAAAAAGAGTGAGCGGCGTGTTTGGAGGACACACAACAGAGGCGCTGCTGGGCGACTTACTTGAAAGGGGTGGGATCCTTCCTTCTCCGAACCCTCCTAGGGCTGTTGATGGTGCTGATGGCGCTGCTGGCGTAGCTGTAGCGGCCGCGGTGGGCCATGCTGCTGCTGCCCGCGTAGGGGTCGAAGCCACCGTTGGGGATCGGGGGCGGGGGGATGCTGATGGCGGAGCGCGAGGGCTCGATGGAGGGGCGCGGGGCAGAGGCTGACATGTGGTCGGCGTGGTGGTAACCCTGGCCCGAGACGATGGCCAGGGAATCGGGACGGTTGTCGCCGCCGAGGCCTAGTTGAGGGGCGGGGGCGCCATTGTAGAGGACAGGAAGTCGCGGCGGAGACTTGGGCACGGCGTCGCGCTGGCGCTGGAGTTCCAGCTCCTTGGCGGCCTGCTGCCGCTTCAGCTCGCTGCTTTTGCTGCGTCGAAGTAACATCCCGAGGCTAGAGCGACGAGGAGGCGGGGTCATTGCTTGATCCAGACGGACTCGATCGAGGGGCTAGCGCGCTGGCATAAGCGGGCTGGCGTTTCGGGTCGTGGAAACCGCGGGGCGGCGGGAGGAAGGATGAAATGCGAGTCGCTGAGGGGGAGGAGCTGCAGGTTTGGCGCCGGAGGGGGCCTGCCGTGTCGATCAGCACTTGAGAATGTCGAGTTGTGGGGGGCAGAAGGCGGGAAGGAACCCTCTCGGCTGAAAACATCACCGACTACTAACCTCGAGGAGCAGGCGCGAAGAAAAAAAAGGTGGTAAGCACGAAACACTGTTTCGCGGATCGTCAATGCCCGGCGCGTGCCTGGGGGTGGTAAGTTGTTGTTGGTCGTCTGATCTCCAGGGGAAACAGCTCTAAATGATGGATTGGGTGACTTGGTTAGCCAACGCGCAAACCTCAACCTCGCCATCGTGTTCCTGCCGCCATTATGATCCCCATAATCCCCGACATCCAAACAGGCCCCGGGCATGCCGAACGTGCCAGCCCAGCAATCGTGCTCGAAAAGTGGCGTTGCGCCGCCGTCGTGCAGGCTTCCCGGGGATGCGACCACGCCAGAGACAACGACGAAGCACCCACTCGATGGTTCGTTGCACTGTCACCACTGCGACCTCTCGTGCTGCGTGCTTCGGCGGGGACAGGATCCTCAAAACCACAGATGGCGACACGTCAATGGCTGGATGGAACTTACTCGGGTCCTCGACGTGTGCTGCCGTCCTGTGCTGAACGGGATGGCGAGCAGAACACTGCTGCTGCTGATGTTGCTGGGCGCTGAGCGCGCGGCCTGGTGGAGACTAGCTCGCGCGGAAACGAGTGACAGGGCCAGGACGAAGCGGCCAAGGCACAAGAGGGAATTGAAAGAGGAGAAGCAAAAAAAGGACGGCTGTGGTTGCGCGACGGCGGCCTTCTACACGTAAACTTGGCTTGATGACGAGGCGGCCGGCGGTGCGACAGGCCGATCAGGTCGGAGTGAGGGGCGCGGAGAGGGAACGGCACACCTTCAGGGGCGCGACGAAGAAAAAAAGGGTGTCCCGTCGAGATGGATGGCCAGCGCGGCGAGATTGGCTGCTGCTTAAAGGCCAGGGGGGTGGGATGGGGGACGTGGTTCGGTACCTCTCCAGGATTGCAATTATGGCCAGGGACAAACTAAAACAGAATGGATCCGGGTGTGAACCGCGCTGCACCCTTCGACTCTTGGAACCAATTCGCTTCGTCGAGCCCGTGTGCCAAGCACGGCGGACGAATGAGTGGGAGCTTTCACCAACAACACGCCGCCATGCCCACGACTCTTTGGTGTTGCTGGCTGTGATGCTGGCAGCCCGCACGTCGAGGTCGGCTCCTCTTCATGGCTCTAAGACAGAAAAGAAAGGGCAGCTTTTCAGGGTCCTTTTTTGCATCACGCCTCACTGGCACTAGCGCCGACTCGGCTAGCTCTCCGCAACTGCCTGCCTGCTTGCTTGCAGCTTGACCTGCGACCAGGTTGCTCAATTGTCCGAAGTGCTCCATTTGCCGCATTCCCAGGGGACGCCTGTTTGCCAATGCGGAGGAGGGCGGGCGCTGGCGCTGGGGAGGAGGAAGCAAAGACGTCAGGTCGAGCGTTGAGGTCGAAGGAAGGTCGGCCTGGCTGGGCCGGGACCCTAGGGGTTGCCCTTTCCAGGTTTTGGTTCCCCACATCTGCTTGGCCGCCAATGGTTGGTGTGCCCCTTTCCACTGCAGCCAGCGCGCTAAGGTAGCGTCCCTGGTAGCTCGTGAGGACGCGCCAGCCAATCGCGGGCCGGGAATCCCACGCTTGCCCCTTCTGTCGGCAACTTCCTCGGGGCACCTCGACTTTCCGTCACACGACAGGGCACGGTGTTGCAGTCTCGCTGGCGAGCTGTCGGCAAACCACTGCGTCTGGATGCAGGAGGCCGCGAGATTCATCATGCCTTTGCTGCCGCTGCCCTGGTTTCAACCCTCGCGTTCTCGCCGTGGGCTTGTGGCGGCCAGCAGGTCGGGCGCCACAGGGAAATGCAAGCAGCCGCCGCTGCCACGCGCAAGTTCCACGGGCCACGCCACGTGCAAGCTCTCCACTTCTGTGAAATCAGCCGAGCAAGCAAAGACCCCCCAAATCCAGGAACCGATTCCGTATTTCAGACGAAGGGCGACTGCTTCGTCAGCCCAAGACACCGTTAGCTCTGGGTCCGGATATTGCCTACGATTGTCCCTCCCATGTTCTCTCTGCCCCCGGCACTGTCAAGTCAACAAAGACAGTTGCGAACCCAGATCGGAGGCTGGCTCTGCTGTTGTCAATCATGCATGGAAGCATTGGAAACAACATGCAATTTCTGGACCCTGGCCGTTGGCCCTGGTGGACCCGTGGAAATGAGTCCTGGTCGTTTCAGAATCGGGCAAGGGGAGACGCCCCACGGCGCCAATCGATGCGCTCCACATTTTTGCACATCACCAAGATGAGGTCCAGTGGACTCAGAGGGGATGCCATTTTTCATGAATCAGGAACGCTGAATGCCATCTTTGTTGTTGACTGGCTTGTCAAGAGGATAATCCTAAAAAGCAACTCCACAGGGAAACAAGCCAGGGTCGGGGTCCATGTTATCCCCGCAAAAACGGTGCCTTTTCCCCAGAGAGTCAAAAATCGAGATCCACGCTGCGCAAACAACAACTCGCTGCTGCATGGAGCATGATGACGGCATACCCAGGTACCGAAACAGCCGATTCATGCATCGCCAGATATGCACCGATTGCTTTCTTTCTGCTTGTTGTACATTGGTATAGTAGTAGTATGACTGAGTTTGGAATCGTCTCTCTAACCGGGGCCGAACACCAGGGTATCCATCCATCCGCCCACCAACCCACCAACCACGTCTAACTCTAATGCTGATGATATGCTAAATGTTGTACAGAAAGGGCACAAGCCCGTCCTTCCATCTTATCTTTTCTCTTCCTCCAGGCACCCATCCATTCCCCACACCGGCATCTAACCTATCCTTCAAACACATCATGCTGGAGTTCCACACCAAACTCCTTGGCCACCGTCTTCAGCCTCGCCTCGACCTCGTCCTCCATGCCGCCGCCGCGGCCGAGCAGTTGCTTGAGCCGGAAGAACCAGAAGGCGACGTCCGACAGGAACAGCACCGCCTTGAACACGAGGTGCTGCCAGATGTTGACGGCGCGCTGGCGCAGCGGCAGGTTGCGGTCCTCGAACAGCGAGCGGCTGGCCCACTCGCCCATCATCTTGATGCGGTTGACGGGCGAGCCCAGGAAGGCGTTGTTGCCCTGCACGATGCGCATGTTGCGGCCGATGAAGATGAGCTCCTTGGGCCACTTGTCCTCGTCGGCCAGAACATCGCGGATCCCTTGCTTCATCCGCCGCTGCATCTCGTAGTGCCGCTGGCTCGCCGTCTTGTGGTCGTCCAGCGCGCCCAGCATGTCCTTCTGCAGCTGCTGCTCGCCGCCCTCGTACGGCCGCAGCAGCGTCGCCGACGCAAACAGGTCCGCCGCCTTGATACCCCACTCCTGCGTGATCTCGGCGATCTTCTTGTTGTCGAACGTCATGAGCGCCTTCCAGAAGACGCCGTACTCGTGCCGGAACTTGTCGCTCATGAAGACGTAGAGGCCGTGGTCGATCAGGACCAGCTCCGGCAGCCCGTTTGGCAGTCGCCGGATAAAGATGTTTCCTGGATCTGAACGATGGTGTTAGTTCCCATCTGACCAGTGAAGGAATAGGGGAGTGAAGGGTACGTACGAGGATCGCAGTGGACGACACCCCACTTGAAGATCTGGGCAGAAAACAAGTCGATCATGGTCGTCATCACCTCCTTCGTTGAAACACCCAGGCCGCCCTTGCCACGGCGCCCCTTCCATTCCGTCCGCTCCGGCTTCAGGTTCTGGCTATGCGGGTTCTCCCGCAGCTCGCGGCGTATGGCCTTCATATCCGGGGGGTCGAGCTGCGCACCGTGCACACCCATCGAGCCTCTCCCGCGGCCTCCCATCCACGGCCGGGTGAGGGACTCCTTGTCCCATAGCCTGGTGCCTTCGATCCACTCCGTCGTGAGGACTCGCCGGGAGCTGAGCTCGGGGTATACGGGAGGGACGTAGACCCTGCCCCGCAGGCTGGGTTCCTTGTTGACGAGCTCGCGCATGACCTCGGAGTTCTTGGCCTCGTTCTCAAAGTCGGTCTCGAGCATCAGCCGCTCGGTGATGAAGGGGACCAAGGAATACAGTGGCAGGTCGAACCACCATGTGTACACCTTCATGACGACTCTGCAAGCGACCGGCACCAGTCAGCAAAGCGGTCACGATCGCACCCCTTTCCCAGAAACACACTCACTTAAAAGCCCACAAATCCCACCCAATCTGCTTCGCAATCTCCGGCTTCTGAATCTTGACCGCCACTTCCCTCCCATCAGGCAGCCTGGCCCAATGTACCTGCGCGACCGACGCGCTCGCACGCGCAGTGCGCTCCATAACTCCCTTCCCCTCAACCCCCGCAAAGCTCACCCCAAACACCTCCTCCACACTCCTCCCCCCAAAGTCCTCGCGGATCACCTTCTCGACGTCCTCCCACGGGTCCTGCGGCGCGTCGTCAAACATGCGCGCAAACATGCGCTGAAACTCTGGCGGCAGCACGGCGCTCTGCATGGCGATGGCCTGGCCGATCTTGAGGTACAGCCCGCCGTTCTCGCGCAGCAGCGACGACAGCCGCTCCGCGCTGCGGCGGTGCAGCTCCGGGATGCCGCCGCGGCTGCCGATGAGGGGGATCGGCTCAGGGCGGAAGTTGAGTTTGTAGTCGGCCGCGACGAGCAGGCCCATGCCGAAGGTGCGCAGCGACCGCGCCATGCCCGAGGCGTACAGGTGGTGGTCGAGGAGGTAGCCCGTGCCGAGGATGGCTGACAGGATGAGTAGGCGCCGGCCCCAGTGGCGGGTGCGGCGGAAGCTGCGGGCGGTGCGGGGGGCGCCGAGGGAGGAGGGGCTTGGTGGGCGGAGTGGCTCGAACGGGCCCGAGGAGTGGGAGACATGGTGGCGGGCGGTGGAGGAGAGGGGACGGGTCGAGGAGTGGGGGAGGAGGTCGTGGGCTGTTGATCGTGCCGGCCATGTCGTCGGGGCGCATCGGCGCGTGAGACGTATTGTAGGGCCGGACCGGGGCTGGCGGAGGAAGGGCGGCGGCACGCGGGGTGCGCCCGCCATGCCGAGTCGCCACATGTCGGCGCGGACGAGGCGGAGGAGTGGATGGATGGATGATGGAACGGGCGGCGGGCGGTTCAATCCATCATCTTCATCCTGGATAGGAGGAGAGATCTCTCGCTGGGGGCGGGAGCGGTGTTTCGACAGACGGTGAGGAAAGTCGGTGGTGGTGGCTCGGCTGATGGCCGCTGACTTGCATTTGGCCGAGTGCCCGCTGACGACAGAGGTCCCAGGCCCGCTTTTCCCACAGCGCCTCGGCCGCTCCAGGGCCCCGGCGTTGGATTGCCCCGAGACCGATCAGCGGGGCAGGCACATCGCCATTCCGTAAGCGGAGTTAACAAAACATCAACTCCTTATGAGGATTCCAAACAGTGCCAATGTTGGGTAAACTGGGGTACGCTTTGATTGTTTGTTTTCTTCTCTTGAATGTTCGCCAATTGGCTTACCTACCTCATCCCCCACCTCAAAACAGGCGATGGAGACACCCAGGATGGTCAACATCGAAGAGCTGGTACCTGCTCACTTTTAGATGTTCCTCCATGGTGGCTCTCCGAAGGATTTTCTCCCAGTCTTGCTCGGCATCACAAGATCCCCGCATCGTTGCGGTACCTGGCCCGATGCTGCCAACGGCATAGTAGAGATGTAGTAATTGACGGACCGCGCCGCCCACCTCCAATCCCAGAGCATTCCACTTCTCCGCCCCCACGGCCCAGGCAGCCGTGCTCACCAGGCATGTTAGTCATGCCGAGATCGACGTTGTTTCTGCAATGGACAACTTGAAGGGTCGGCGGCATCGGAGATCCGAGACGGCCGAAGGACATTCGAGATGAACAAACCACCATGAAGCCTTCCTTACCTTGAAGCTGGGAGCATTGATAAATCCTCGAGCACGACCAACTTGACCCCCTCAATTAACCCCCTCCCTCACATCTCCCGAGCATCATCCACCACCCCCAGCGTACCACCCAACCCACCACCCACACCTCCCCCCCTCTCACGAACCATGGCCACCAAATTCACCATCTACCGCGGCTTCCCCCCGCACCCAACCCACGTCTGGTCCCCCTTCGTGAACAAACTCGAAGCCCGCTTCCGCCTCGCCGCCCTCCCCTACCGCATCGACGTCGGCTCGCCCCGCCACGCCCCGCGCGGCAAGATCCCCTACCTCGCCACCACCACCACCCCAGACAACAACACGACCCTCCTCGGCGACACAGCCCTCATCACCCGCGCCCTGATCACCTCCAACCACCTACCGGACCTGAACGCATCCCTCCCGCCGGCGGTAAGAGCGAAGGACATGGCGGTGCGCGCGTTGTTTGAGGAGCGGTTGTATTTCCTGCTGCAGCGGGAGAGGTGGGTGGATAACTACTATGCCATGCGGGATGGGGTGTTGGGGGCGCTGCCGTGGCTGGTGAGGGTGGTGGTGGGGAATCTGGCGTATCGCGGGGTGACGGCCGGGTTGCAGAGCCAGGGGACGGGAAGGTATTCGAGGGAGGAGGTGGGGGAGATGAAGAGAGAGGTTTGGGAGGGGCTGGACGGGTTGTTGGGGGAGGCGAGAGCCGCTGGCGGTGGGAGGGAGAAGCCGTTTTGGGTCTTGGGTGGTGAGGAGCCGACAGAGGCGGATGCCACTGTGTATGGCTTTGTTGTTGCGGGTTTGGTGTGCACTGCGTACGTACTGTCTTCGTTGACGTTCTCCCCTTCCCCTCTTCTGCCGCCTCACTTTTCTCTCTGTGATCGCTCGGTGAGAAGGGTCTGGACTAACCTCTGCTGCGTACACTCCGCTTAATCAGCGCTCCGGAAACCCAAAAGACAGTGAGGAGTTTCCCGGTTATCGTGGACTACGCCAAGAGGATCCACGATGCCTACTTTGGCGACTATGACATCTGGGAGGACGAGGTTTAGGGGTCTGGAGACCCAGCCAGCCTGATGTTCAGCCATCTTCGTCCGTCCTTGTATCCTGGAGTTTCGTCAGATGACCTCAACAGCTGGCGGTGCGAGACCGGGATATTCCGTCAACATTGCGTCTTGTGTCTCGAGGTCCTCGTCAGTCCGGAACCCTGGCGCCCAGATGCCAAGTCGCCTTCGCGTGTCGCCCGGGGCCTCACGATACCGGCGTCGTCACTCGTTTCCCCGCCGCGCCGGCCGCATTGCCGCCCGGTCCGCTCGTCCAGGGCTCGTGGTTGACGTGAGGTGTGCTGCTGTCACAAAACCGGCTAGAAATAGCTACGGAGGGATGTCTCGAGCCAGGTCGTGGGGTTCAGTTATGGAGTTTGCCCACTGTTCAGAAGCGAGCAAGGGATCCCCAGGCCCCGGATTCCAGACCGATCTGAGGAAAAACGGGTGGGGCAGAGGCCCTTGCCTTGGGCCGCCTGAAACTACCACGGTCCACGGCACGACGAGTGCTGCGTATGTAAGATCAGCGCCGGAAACCTGGAGTCGCGCAAGGGCACTGCTGTTTTGTAATTTTAGAAGCATGACAGCATCGGTCTTCTGGAGACAGAGCAACAAGCATCAGCAGCTGGGCCTGGCCTTCCCCGTCGCGTCGCGTGGTGACAACTGACAAGTTCGATGGAAGGGTCTGGCCTGGGTGGTGGTTGTGCGAATAAGGTAGGTGGCTAGCCGAAAAGCGGGACACGGGTGAAAAGCGTAATCTGCACCCTGGCTCCGACTCCCAACGAGATGACGGGACACCACATGGCTAAAATTTGAAATAACGTTATGCCAGCCGGAGGCACACGCGGTTGTTCGAGTAGCACGGAGGACGCGGTGGGGAGCTATTCTTGCTCGTATGTGGAGAAAGATACACAGGCCCAGATATCAATTGTCAAACTCGGACAATTACTGCGTACACAGCACTCTCGTATCAACGGAAAACTGGAGGTGGTGTTGCGCGATCATGCAGATCGGCGCGCTTTGACTCTTGTGTATCGACCGAACCTGGGGACGGATGGATGGTGTGGGCAGCCAACGGGCGCCCATGTGCGAGGGATGCAAGAGCTCGCCCCGTCAACCGGGCTGGGGCGAGCGGGTGAGGCGACAGATTGGCAGAGGCTCCGCGAGGTTGCATGAGGCCAGGCTGGATTGAGCAGGCCGTTCCAGCGGCGCGACGGCGGCCGGATGCAGCGCCTGCGTGTTCCCAGTGCAACGGCGCTCCGTATTAATGACACGGGATTGCGCAGGGCGAGCACCATCATTACAGAAGGCCGACGTCCTGCGCGCGAGAACCTGACATCCAGATTCCAGACGGAGAGAGAGACAAGTAAGTGTGTGTGGGGTGAGCGGATTTGAAGCCGCATGGCAAAACGGGTGGAGGTTCCGATGATCTCTTTTAGGCTGCTCCGGTCCGGCCCACCTGCATCTCGTTGGTTCGCTGTCCCCGAGTGTGCATGCATGCATGCTTGCCTTCCTGGGTTAGGTACTTGAGAAAATGGCAGGTTGTCGTGACGGAGAGAGTGGCGGGCGAGTCAGTGGGACGCAAGTGTGTCGAGTGTCTGGGAGAAAAGCGACCGAGAGACAAGAGCAATGCTGATGTCAGTCGGCCGTGAGAGGTGATGGGCGCCAGAGCTGCAGTCGGATTGCGTGGTGCGTGGCTGAGCAGCTCGTCGGGGGGTTCTCCCCAGGCCTGGGACAGGCTGGGACAGGTTGGACAGGCTGGGAGCCGTCTTCAGATTGGCCCGAGACAGCTTGTGATTGGCGGCTGGGGCCCAAGCGAAGCATTTGAGGGCCTTGGATGCCCAGGAACTGCAACGGATTCAAGGGAGCCCATGCCGACCCACACGCCTCTTCTCCACATGCCCTGGTCGCCCTGGCTGGCCCTGGCGAGCGAGACCCCCCTGCCCATTTCCCGCCTGGATTCGCCTGGAACTCGACTCCCAATCCCCCCATCGCCTGCCCTGCTGCCCTCCGCCAAGTGCACTGCATCGCGCCGCCGTGCAGAGTCGCTCCCCCGCCGCCCGTCGTTCTTTTCCCAGGGGAACCGCCGATTGCCCGAGCCGACGCCCGCCAGAATGATGGACTAACGCGCCGACGACGCTGCATCCCCACGCCGCCGGCTCACACGACCATCGTATCGACGACAATCGCATCAATCGCGGCCGCGCGCGACTCGCCGAGAGTGTGCGTCCGTCCGTCCGCACGCACGCCCGTCTCGCCCGCCGCCGCACACCCCTCCCTCGCCCACGCTCGCTCCCTGCTCTCCTTGCCGTCGTCGTCGTCTCTTCCCATGTTCCCCGCAACTACTTCTCGCCATTCCCCCGTTCTCCATCGCTTCAAATAGGGCCACGGACAACCAGCACCGCGCCGCCCCTTTGCGACCCGAGGCCATCCATCGGGTGCTGCTTCTCGACCGGCCGCGTCTCGAGGACGCTGGCTTCTTTCTCAACCCCCACCACTCCACCACCACAACAACCCAACCCAACTGCGGCTGTGCTGCCTGATATCCGATCGCCATGTTGCGTCCTGCGACGCCGCTGGCGGTGCTGCTTTTGGCAGCATTCGGCCTGCTCCTGATCTCGGTCCTCTCGACCCCCATCATCCGAGTCATCCCCCTCGGCAGCTGGAAGGATGCCACCTTTGGTGTCTTTGGCTTCTGCGACAGCAAGGGCTGTACTCCAATCGAGATCGGCTACGATGTCCGTGAGTACTGGCCCACCACCACCCGTCGTGTAATGTATTGTATTGCCGAGAGGGACTGGGCTGACACGTAGAACAGGCGCAGGCGCTGAGCATCCCGAGGACTTCGACCTGCCCTCGGGCACCCGGTCCACTCTCTCGTCCCTGCTCATCATGCACCCCGTCGCCGCCGTCCTGACTCTCATCATGTTTATCCTGGCTGTGATTGCTCACCTCCACAGCCCCTCCCACTCGGCCAGGTTCCTGTTGGTGCTCTTCATTGTCGGCATCCTCAACTTCCTCGTCTGCCTCTTGTGCTTCCTCGTCGATGTCCTGCTCTTCGTGCCCCACATGGCGTGGGGCTCGTACGTCGTCCTGGCTGCCACCATCCTCGTTGCCCTGAGCGGTCTGGTCTCGTGCGCCATGCGGAGGACCGTCGTTGGCAGGAAGGCGAGGAAGAAGCGCATTGCGGAGAACGCCGAGATGAGCGGCGAGAACTACTACAACCGCCAAGCCCAGCAAGGCCCCCCTCCCGTCGCCACCTCGACCGCGCCTCAGCCCACCGTTCCGCTGGTTAGCGGCGGCGGCGGCGACGCGCTGCCGGAATTCGCTTCCTTCGAGAAGAAGGACGACCGCATCAGCGATGAGAGGATCCCACTCACCGCCAGGAGCCCGTCAAGCCGATCGCCGGGCACCTTCAGCGAACAAACCAGATATGGAAATGACTCGGGCAGTCCGACAGATATGGCCATGTCAAACAACGCCCCCGGCGGCGTGGATCAGTACGGAAACCCCCTCCCAGCCCAAGACGGATATCCCATGAGGATGCCCTCGACCGAGAGGATGGGCTCCCCGGCAAGAGGTGGAGGCTATCGGGGACGTGGCGGTTATGCTGGGCCTGGCAGAGGGGGGTACAACGGCTATGGGCCTCCCCCAGGTGGACGCGGCGGCTACGGGCCGCCAGGCCGTGGCGGGTACGGGCCCCCAGGAGGCCGTGGCGGCTACGGACCCCCTCCGCGTGGCGGCTACGGCGGCTCCATGCGCGGTGGACGCACGCCGCCTCCCCCAAGCTACCAAGGACCCCAAGGCTCCTACGACCGGAGGCCACCACCCGGCGGCGCATACGGCCCCGGTCCGTATGGCGGTCGGCGGCAATCTCCCGGCCTAGGGTCCGGTCCCGGGTACATGAACCAATCCGCGTCCAACGTCTCGTCCAGCGGGTACGACACGTACGGCTCGGAGAGGGACGAGCTTCCTCGGGCGGAGTCGCCGCCACCCCTTCCCGGGGTAGACGATGGACCGCTCCCTGGGCAGGCTGTGGAGATGGATGCCTCCACCGGCAGCCCGGCGCATGCGCCACAAGGCTTCGGGCAGTTCAACATCCGCGACAGCGATTCAGATGTTGCTGGCATGTTGGCCCTGCAACAAGCACGGACCTCTGATCGCCACATGAGCGAGACAAGCAGGTACAGCAACGAAGAGTAAGGAGCTTCTCCGGTCGACTGTTCTGCGCACCTTTTCCATCTTGGGACCTGTGCTAACGGAACCCCCCACAGGAACACATATGTGCCGCCGAGGCAGGGATGGAACCAAGCAAACGGCCGGAACTCCCCCTCAGTACCCTCCCCGCTGAACACCTCCGGCCGCCCTGCCGAGATGCAAACCCGTGGAAGCCCTCCTCCCCAACCATCGGCAGCCCCCGCTGGTGAGTACTACGAAGACGTGGATCCCCGCTTTGCGGAACCGCCTCCGGCCCAGAAACCAAAACCAGCCCCGATCCAACCGACTAACTCCTACGAGGATATTCCCCAAGGCTCCCGCAGTCCGGCAGAATCTGAGCGCTCCAACTTCACCTCCATCTCCCAGCGCGGCGTCAACCCGCGATGGAACCCGCCCATGCCCCCGCCCCCCGCCCCAGGAGCCTACGGAAGCAACCCCATGGTACCCAGGCGCCCGGTCAACCGCACCGACATGCTCCTCAGCTCGAACCCGGACTTTGAACTCCCCAGCCGCGGCGGCCCGTCCCGGCCCTAGGGGGACCGCAGGATGTGGACGCCCCGCGCCTAACGAGGACTCTCCGTGTGACTGAACGACCTCGATCCTGCGGCGTCCAAGGAGGAAGAGGGAAACGGCTCCGCCGCCCACTTGGGCATTCTTTATTCTCCCCCCTTCCCGAGGGCGAAGGCTTTTCGTTTCCCCTTCGTTAACTTCCCTTCTCCCTTCTTCGCCCCCGAAGTTTATAGATCCCACTTCTTCGCTTTTGAGATACACTACCCATCTGTTCCAAATCTAAGCCTCTTGTAATCCCACAACTCGGAGTTCCATGGGCGGTGTTTGCGACTGACTTTTCTTTCTTTTCATATCCACCCACCATCTCCCTCATTACTGATCCTGACAGACATTCATTGATCCGAGGCGGGGGTTTTTGTTGTTTTGCGCGCGCGCTTGGCCAAAATTCGATCGATCGATCATTGCAAGATGCATCTTGTTTTTCTTTTTCTTTTCTTGAGCTTCGATTTTGCATTTCCCTCCAGCTTTTGCCGCCGTTGCACATTGCCCATTTGTGGCCCAGAACGGTGTCTTTTCATGTCGCTTGGGTTTCTCTCTCTCTCGTATGTCTCATGTAAATATATACCCCCTCATGCCTGCACCGAGATCTCACTCTCGGCAGATAGGCAGGCAGGCAGATAAGTAGGCCGATTCGGAACAATGTTCAGATGTTTGACGGGAACAGAGTGTTTCTGTGACTGTGAAGAGAGACGTCCTCGGGAGCTTTCCGTCCCCATTTTCTACACCGGTCCCCTCAAGGGTATCCGCCTCAGGTCAAACACAGCGGCAGGAGTGGCACCAATGACTTGCACGAAACTCAGGACGGCCAGTTGAGCTATGATCTACGCTACAGATTAGTTAACTCCATCCTGTGCTGTCCATCCGAAAAAAGAAAGACAAATCGTCCGAGCAGTGGCGTTGCCTCTCCAAAGCAATTGTCCTGTTCGCCGCCAATATCAGTCCAAACCTCCTTCCGTTGATGCCGGTCCGGCCCAAAGCCTACCCGGCACTGGTGCCATTTTCCCGCCCCCCTGAAAGAAGATATCACGAGTACAGTACATCCTACACCTCAAAACATTGTTGCATCTCTCTCTGTTGCCGGGACGAGCCGAGTCATCGGGCGAGAATGAGTCGTCAAGCGCCCTTTCTCAGTAGCCCCGTCTCGGCTTCCTGGCAGCCTTCTTCCTCTTCACGCTCTCGTCGCCGAGCTTGCTGAAATAGCTCGAGTAGCCCTCCTCCAAGGTGTCTACCCAGGCATCATCGGCTTTGACGAAGACGTTGGGCCATGGTCTCTCGGTCGGGGGCTTGGAGTTCTCGGTCGAGGACTTGGAGTTGTCGGTCGAAGTCTTGGAATTGTCGGTCGAAGTCTTGGAGTTGTCGGTCGAAGTCTTGGATTTCTCGGTCGGAGACTTGGGGGCACCTTCTTCCTTGTAACTCATTAACCTCGCCAATGCCATCCTAAGCAAAGGCTCTGCGGTGTCGGCTTCCTCCATCCCGTCGACCTCTTCGGGGCTCAACTGCCGAGGTCGAACTTTCCCGTCACCCCCCACTCTGTCCAGGTGGCTTCCGCGGAGCTGCTGTCGCTCCCCGCCAATGACCCCAACGTTGTTTGCCGCGGAATAGGGAAGACGATCGGGGACCGCTTGCTCCATGTTCCAGGACCAGCCCTGTATGCCAGAGTAGAAGATCTGGTTTGTCTTGGCCTCCCGTTCAGCGAAGCGCTGGTTTCCGAACTGAGATTCGGCGATCGGATACCCGGCGTGCCAGTCTTCCCGAATGGGCGTGTATTTTCCGTCGTAGTTCGATGGGAACCCGTTAGGGTAGTATTGCTTGATCCTCTCTGGGGGGAGAGTATCGCAGACTTTCCGTGCGACGACCTTCGAAGGAGGAGGTTGAGCAGCCCCGTCAAAGTTGGCCGGTGTTAAAAGGCGTCCCATTCCGGGAGGCTCGGAGACAGCGGAGGCAATGGAACCGTGGTGTATCTCTTCTCGAGGCAACGGAGTCGGCCGGCCGCTGCTAAACCCGGTGTCATCATCGAAGGGAGCTCGACCCTCGATGTCGAAGCTTCCGGCGGGACCCATTGGCAGCCTGGGTTGGTGCAGACCCGCACTCGGAGGCTCCCGACCTTCAGAGCGAAGGATTCTGGACGAGAGATCCATGGTACTAGATTTGAATGGCCGTTGACCGGGCGGGCCAGCCATGAGGGGTCGAGGGGCCCCTGTTATGCCGTTCGTCGTAGAATATGGAATGCCGCCACGGTCCCTGAACAGTTCCGACGTCGTGGACAGAAGGGATGAAGGAGTCTCTGGGCGGCTGAGGTCGAGCTCGGCAGCCCGGGCACGCGCCAGAGTGTTCTGAGCGGCCTTTTGAACTGGGTTCGGGTACGAAGCAAGGCTGGTGATACCCTTGACTGTAATGCGCGACCTCAAGGCATCTTCGGAGGCGACACTATCGCTGGCATCAGTGGCGTCAAACCCAACCGAGGGTGGCAGGCTCGGCAACACATGACCGTTCGGGGTCCCCATGCCGTACCCTGAGAAGGCCATATCCGGTGCCTCCGCGACGGGGCCGACGGCTCGGTCGTCGTTTTGCTGCAGCGGAAAGTACTGCTGCACGACGGATGCAGTGTTGGGAGGCGATGGAGGGGCTTCGTCCTTGAGAGGCAGGGTTGACAACAAGGACTCGGGAAATGGCAGGAAGATGCCGTCGGACGGGGACCGAATGGGCTGCGGGTACCGGCGCGTTCTCGGGCGGCGAGTAGGCGGCTGGAGTGGGGGGGCCGCCTTGGGGTTGTAAATGGAGCCGACGGTGGTGTACGTCGGCTGCTGCTTGGTCGCGCCAGCGGCGGTGGATGAGGCTGCTGACAAGTCAGACGATGAGGGAGAGAGGGCATCCATCTCGAAGCGCACTCTGGGGCGTTTGCGTCCCAGTTGTAAATGGTGTTGGGGGAAAGGACGTGGGATGGCGACGAGGCAAGAGGCGAAGGCCCGGCGCGAGAACAAGCAGCTCCTCGCAAGCACAGCTCGGAGCGTGTGGGCAGCGGGAGCACGGAGATGCAAGGCAGGAGGACGCGGAAGGAGGCAGGAGGGAGGGGTGTTGGAGAGGGAGGTGGAAGGCTCACCATCTGGCAGGAGGACATCATTGCCGCGGCCTTCCAACTGCGGCTGGAGAGAGAAGGCTGGGTTGCCACGAAACATGGCTGCGATCCAGGTAGGGGCCTCAGTAGATACCTAGGTAAGCTGCCTGGCCAACGTCCAGGTCAGGTCGGGGCAACCTGGAGGGGTCGAGAGGGTAAGGTGGGCAGCCTTGGACCGCTCCCAAGGACAAGCACAGGAGAAGGTGCAGAAAACGCAGAAGGCGCGGGGCCTGATCGAATATGGGAGGTAACGATGGCCAGCGCGGCCAGGATCAAAGAAAGAAGGGCCGAGTTGGGGTCGACCAGGTATGGTGTGGGTGCAGAATCGCCGCGGTGACGACGACAGGAACTCAAAGAGGAACGAGTTCATGTGCGCCTGGAGTTTCGAGCATGAGAGCACCGAGGATAGCAGTCGGCCATGATGGGCAGGAGCCAGCAGCTGGCAGTGCCAAGTTGGGATGGCATTCTCAAACCCGGGAGGGTAGGGACGATCTGGCTCCTGCCTGTGACTTCTGAATCAGCCTCTGCTTCCTTGATAATGGAAGATAGGAGCAGGCTTACCTCTCTCGACGTGCCTTCCCGGCAGAAAGAACATACCAGAAAGCTGTGGTTGAATGGCTCGACGACTGCGCAGACGGGAGTTGTTTCCTCGTAGCTTTGTCGAGCAGGTGGGCACAGGACTCCAGTGTTTAGTGCATCACAGGCTTCCAGAGACGGATTGCTGGATGGAATCACACAAGACAAGGGAAAGGAAAACAGGTTTATATAGGTACCCAAGGAGTGCTATCGGGATTCCATTTCCTCATGAGGCCTGTTGGTGATGAACACCACCGTCTGCGACCAACTTGTACCTTCATGTTTCAGCCTCCGCAGCAAAACGGAGCCACATGGTGTTGTCCTCGACATCAACGACCCAGGCTCGCGGCTGGCAAAGGCAACGCAGACCATGAGGGCTCAAATCAGTAGAAAACTCCCAATAAACCTCCCGCCACAACAATCATGGCCCGTGGGATCTTTTTGGGTTCTTGTGTTGTATGATGAGAAGGTGAGTCTGGGGAGGAGGACGTCTTGGTGCTGCGGCTAGCCGTGCTGTTTGGAGTCTCAGACGGGAGTCGTCCCGATTCGCCTAGGGCCGTTCTGGCCTTGCACCAGAGACAGGACCACGTGGTTATGCGAGTTTGTGGGACTCGCGGAGGACAACAGGGCACACAGCCGCCGCTGGGGGAACGAGCCGCTTCCTGGGCGGCCGTGGCCCCAAAGGGCGGCCTGGGCTGTTGTGGCGTGCGGGAGGGGGAATGAACTCGTGGACTCTTGGACTCGTGGACTCTTGGACTCGTGGACTCGTGGCTTGGAGGTTTGTGTCGACATCCCAAGACATGGGCAACCCTTCTGCTTCGCTCACTGAGGTCAACAACCCTGACATCCCCCTCGACCACGGGGGCAACCGGGGGCCAAGCTTTGTTGCGCGACCAGGTAGGTGGAGGGAGGGTAGCACGCCGGGCTCGCCAGGCGATCGCCTGCTCGCCGCCCTCCGCTTACCCCATCCGTCCCAGAGTGGCCAGGGCTTGGTCGCGAAAAGAGGCGCCTGCAGCCACCAGTTCGAGCGCCGACATGCGGGAGCAGCGAAATCCGGTTGGCAGTTCGCAGCATGCCCTTGGATAGTTACGGGAACTTCCGCGCCAGCAACCTGCCTGCTTGTCCGTCTCAGCATTCATTCACCGGCTTGCCTCGGAAGTCGAGGCTCGAGAGTCGTGTGCATCCCTCGAGCTAGGAGTTTTGGTGGTGGGCGGCATGCCACGCAAGATGGCGTGCACTCAGTAAGTGCTATGAATATCGGCACACACCTGCAGCCAGAAAATGGAATTGGAACCCAACAGCCCACAAGCGGCTGGCTGCTGGTGGCCCGAAATGCTGTGCTCGCCCACGCGCGTGCAGCCATCCCGCCAGCCAGCCTGCAGCGGGCCCTCCCTGAACTGAATAAGCACCCGCGCGGGAGCCCCGCCGGCCTGGGCTCCAGGGCTGGGATTGGCCCCCTGACCCCAGCGGCCCCAGCGTTCTGTGTCCCATTTTTGGGGCGAGGCAGTTGCTGTGGGGTAGGCTCCCCGCCCCACAGGCTGGACCAAGCATTGTCGCAGGCTAAAGCTTCACGGGGTCCCTGCTTCAGTCCGTCACTCACAGACCTGACCTGGGCCGCGCCGAGTGCCTGCCCTGCATTGCTGAGAAACAGCGTCCCGCCTGTCTCACCGTCAGCAATTTGTCGTCCATCCACTTTCACCCATCTCTCACCAAAAAGCAACGAGAAGCAGCCCAGAGACGTCACGGCCCGCCATCGACAATGGACTACACCCACTCGACCTCGTTCTTCCCGGGCGCGCCGCCCTACCAGTTCATGGGCTCGCAGGTCGCTCCACTGACTCCCTCGCACTCGAACTCGGTAGTCTCGGACGACTTCAACACCACGTCGCCGCCGGTAGGTTGCCCGTTGCCCGCTGCCCGTTGCTCGCCTCTCCCATCCCCAACTTCCCAACTTCCCCGCAGTCACAAACCCAGCAACTTGCACGGCGGGGCCATGGCACAGGACGGAGGAGGGGTGGCGGCCATCACGCCCGTCGGAGTCGAGAGAGAGAGACAGAGGTGCCTCGTGCGGCGTGCGGGCTTATATAGTTTTGCTCGCCCCTCCCCCTCCCTCTCTCGGTCGACAGATCATTTGACGGACGGGGTCCTCGCTCTCGTTCTCGTCCAAACAGCCCTGCCCAGCTGCCTGCGGCCTCGCGAGCGCTTGCCCTACTGGGTGTGCGTGCCCGCGCGGACTCCGCACCTGGACAGTCTGCTCGCTGCGAGTGGCACGAGCTAGTGCATCCACCTGCGGGACACCAGGCTTACACAATCATTACTCAGGAGGTCTTCGATCAGTTCCCCAACGGCCTGTCGCCCGAGCAGTTCCAGAACTTCGACAACTATGTCCAGCAGTTCAATCCCAGCCAGGCCTTCCCGGGCCCACCCACGCCGCCGGGCCAGCAGCTCCCGGTGCACCCTGCTGCCGCCCCGGCCCCGGTGCCCGGGCTCGTCCACCAGCCCAGCGCCCAGTCCGAGATGCTCCCGGTAACCAAGGTCGAGGTCGACGAGCAGACTCGCCGCCAGGGCTCCAACTCGGAGGAGGACGACCTGACCCCGGCGCAATCAAAGCGCAAGGCCCAGAACCGCGCCGCGTATGTGGCCCATCACTAGCATCATCATCATCCATCCATCCATCATTCTGTCACTCTGCTTTTGCACTGGCCTGCCCAGCGTCTGCCCCCCTCCCGCCACAGCAGCGCTCACTGCTCGTCCCCTGACTAACCCCATATCCAGCCAGAGAGCATTCCGGGAGCGCAAAGAACGCCATGTCAAGGACCTCGAGAGCCGCCTGCACGAGCTGGAACAGGCACAGCAGGACACGGCGACCGAGAATGAGCGGCTACGGCGCGACCTCCACAAGATGGAGACGGAGAACGAGATCCTGAGGGCGACGTCGATGGCAACCGGCAGCTCGAGCTCCCCAGCAGCCGCCGCGCCCACCACCACGGGGCCGCTGTCCTACAGCCCAGCCAACTTTTATACTAATGTTCTCCAAGGCCACGCCAACAAGACCCCGAGCCACAGGATCGTCACAAGCGACAAGGGGGAGCGCCTCCTCGCCGCCGGCGCCACGTGGGAGCTCATCGTCAACCACGAGCTCTTCCGCCAAGGCCTCGTCGACATCACCCAAGTCAGCGAGCGGCTGCGGCCCCAGGCGAAATGTGACGGCCAGGGCCCCGTCTTTGAGGAGGGCGCCATCATTGAGGCCATCAGGATGAGCGTCGCGGAGGGCAGCGACGAGCTCATATAGGGGGCGCGGCAATAACTTGCGTTGGCTTATACGATGACTGGCGACCAAGAGAACCACCACCATCTCATCACGGTTGTGACGCCAGGCCCACACTTTCAAAATGATTCAAATGTCACCGTTTCATCATGGCGTTATCTGGTTGTTTTAGCGGAAGGGAAGGGGCTGCGGGGACAAGGGGAAGGGGACGGGGAAGGGAGATGACTTTGCAGTTTTGGTTACGGGGTTGTTCGAGGCGTTTTTGGATACGGGAGGATTCCCACTGGCGAATGTATGAGTTGTTGCGTCCGCGTGCCCGGGTAGCAAGCGGGCATCCTCCGCTCTAGGGAGTTGGACACCCTCCAGCCTCTGAGGCACCAAGCTCCTCCAGCTTCAGGGCTCGCTCCAAGCCACAGAAGGGAGGGCCGTCCAGGTTGCTGTTGTTTGCCGGCCGGGTTTGGGCATCTTGGACGATTCAAGAATGAAGCTGCTCTTTGGTTTTTACTTGAGCTGAGAAAAAATGAAGCCATGTACACACCTAAATATCTAGGAATACAAGAACGATCGTTGAATCCATGACTTGCTCACTTCAATTCCATTATCACGCCCACACCACCTCCCTCGTCGTTTGCTAGACTACTAACTAATGATTCATAATAAAACAGGCAACGATCGTGCGCAAATCTCGAGAAAACGCAAGACAGACAGACAGACATACAATAAAAAGAGAGTGAGATATGGTGAAGAAGAAAAAACAAACGCCGCCTGTAGACATACATACACATAGCTAAGATGGAAGAAGAAGAAGACCATGCCTGCCCATCCGCCGACCCTCCCGTTCTATATACCATCCGTCCGTCCGTCCGTCCGTCCATACCGAAAGTGTGTCATGTCATGTTTGCGCCGTCGTTCCTAATCCGCCGCCGCCGCCGTATTACCAAAAAGAAAACGAATGAATATAATGACTATGCCTCCCTTGCCCTCCCTCCTTCCTCGCCAGGTTCCTCGTAGGTGTGTGTGTGTGTGTGGTGTGTGTGATTAATACCGGCTGGTGTGTTGTGTGTTGCCTTCCTGCCTCGCCAGCTGGCTTGTTTCCCGTCGTCATCATCGTCGTCCTCCTCGTCGAGCTTCATCATACAAAAATACATCGTTCTCTCTCCCTTCCCTTCATACCGGCTGTGTCGTGGGGTTGGCGTTGTTATGTGTTGTGAGTGGTGTGTTGAACGGACGGTCGCGACAGCCCCTGGCTTCCAGTCGCCCTCCAAGACCACCGCCGCCTTGGAATTGATCCTCTCCCTTCAATCCCGCCACTTATTGCGTCTTCTTGGTGCCATTCGCCGCGCCATTCGCCGCCCCATTCTGCCCCGCCGCAGCCTCCTCCTGCCCCTCAACCCACGGGTGCTTGATAGTCAAGCACCAAATATCCAGGTAATCGCAGATGGTGACAATCACGTCCACGACAAAGCTGCCGTACACACCGACAGCCATACCCAGCATGCAGAACATGAAAGCAACCTGGTAGACACCATCGCCGAGAGCCGACGGCCAACCCAGGCCCGGAACCGGCCCGTAACGCAACAGCAGCGGGCCAAGCGAGTCAATAACGCCGCAGGCGAGGGGGATGACCATGACGTTCCAGTAAGGGAAGGGCAGCTTGACGAGGTGGGCGGTGATCATCTGGCCGACGGAGTAGGCATTCACCATGCCGGCAAAGACAGCAAACGGCACCAGGTGGTTGCGCAGGATGGTGGGCTGCAGGGCGAGGTAAGCAACAATGAAGCCCCACGTGGCGAAGAAGGGCCCGAGCCCGACCAGCGCGTGGCGCGACTTGTCGCCGCGGGCGCGCCGGGCGCGGATCACGTTGCGCGCCGACTCGACCGTGTTGTAGACGAGGACGACGGCGCCCTGGACCATGTACCATTCCGTGAAGGAGAGGTCGTAGAGGAAAGCCGGGACGGCGAGGCCTCCCGGCAGGGTGCGCGGGACGCCGACGGCCTGCAGCATGCCCTGGTTCCAGAAGGAGGCGCCGCCGAAGAAGCCCGTGAGGGCGTAGACGATGGCCACGCTGAGGATGCCCTCGACGGGCCCGTTGATGATGCCCAGGGTGAGGGTCTTGGTGTGGTACTCGTCCCAGGTCTGGACGTAGAAGGTCAGGAGGCTGGCGAAGAGGGTCGCGACGGTCTTCCAGCTCTGGCCCATGTTGGTCGCGCCGGCGAAGAGGAGGACCTCGAGGCAGGTGTTGAGGGCGTCGACGCCGTGATCGAAGAGCTCGCCGAGGGGGCCGGACTGGTGGGTGCGGCGCCTGCAGAGAGAAGAACAGAGCCTCGGTCAGCGTTGCTGTCCAGCCAAGTGGTACTCGAGAGAAAGGCAAAAACCTACGCTTGTGACCCGTCGACGGCGTCAAAGGTCTGGTACAAGAACAAACCAACCGCCCAGCTGTAGTAGACCCAGGTGGGGCAGTCCTGGTCGAGGGTCGGGTTGTACCAGAGCAGGGTCAGGAAGTTGGCAATGACAAACATGAAGCCGGTGAGGGTGATGAGGTTTGGCGCCATGCTCATGGGGAAGCACTTGATGACGACATTGGTGTAGAAGGGCTTGAGCACGTAGCGCGACAGGAGCGAGTGGTCGACGCCCGAGTACTTGTACTGCCGCAGGTTGGGCAGGTATTCCTGCCGTACGTAGACCATCTTTGCGGCGGCGGTCAGGTGTCTTGCTTCGAGGTGTTGTTTGTGGTGGTTTGTTTCGTTGGAGATCCTCGACGAGAGCGTTCGGATGTTCGGGTACAATGCGACGCGGTATGCTCGGTCCGGGATGGGACGGGATAGTGCGGTCGGGGGGTTCGTCGCTTGGGTCGTTGACAATGCGCCGCGGCGAGGCAGGCAGTTGTGCACGGCGTAGCAGTCTTCAGGAAATTCGCGTCTGAAGGAGTGTCTCGGCGGTACGAAGCCGAGGGGAAGAAAACGGGTGGAGGGTGGCAGTAGTGGTGGTAGGAGGAGCAAGTGGATCGTCAAGGTGCAGCTCGGAATCCGGGGCGCCCTCTTTTTTTTTTTTTTTTTGGTTCCCGCCAGCAATGCCGGGGTTTGGGTCCCTCCCTTTTATCGGTGTGTTTTAGCGATCCGGGCGCGACGCGATGGAAACAGAAACATGGACCCAAGCCAAAAACGGGAACCTGGGGTCACGTCCATGCCCTCTCCACCCCTCCTCTCCATTGAAGATCAGCTGGGCCGCGTTGCTCATCTGAACATGACACCCTCCTGCTGAATTGCCAGGATCCATTGGGAAGAGGTCGCGTGCCATGACGCTGTCTCCCAAGCCCATTTTCCCATGGAGGTGTTGTGGACCCACTTTTGATGTTCTGCTTGCAGCTTGGTGCGAATACGGCAGTGCGTTAAGTCCCGATTCCAAGGGACACAGCGCGCCTTGGCGACGCACACACTCTATCCCACACCCGCCTCGACTTGACGACGCCATCCCCAATCCAATGCATGCATGTCACGGTTCACTGACAGAACAAGCCACCGTCTCATTCCCATCATAGGCAACCATACCTCCCGACCAACAGGAATCTATCGGTCTAAACATAACCAACCCCCCCACATGGAACTGGCACAGAACAACCTCCCCCCCCCCAGATCCCCTCCTCGCTTCCCCGCTCGCCCTCCTGACACCGCGCATGGTGTGCGTGACAAAACGCTCTTCAATTTTTGTCAAGACGGAAGAAGAAAAACGACTAACGCCATGCGTCCACCCAACCGCCGCCGCCGTCATTAGGCCACCGACGCCACCCCCACCCCCGCCACGCCCTCCTCCTCGCTGCGCACCGTGATCTTGGTCGTGACCCCCGACTTGGACGAGTACGCCATGCGCACGTTGGCCACCACCCGCCCGCCGTTGACTGTCTTCCCGAGGAGCTTGAGCGTGTGCGTCGTCTGGTTGACCGGCACGTCCGTACCCTCCAGCGGCTGCAGCGAGAGCGCCTTGGCTAGTTGTTCCGTCGCCTCTGTGTGCACAAGTCAGTAACGTGTTCTCACATCCTAGACACACTAATGGCACACCGCCGCACGTACCTGCTATGCTCTTCATGCTGCTCAGCTGTAATGTCTCCTCGGCCTCCTCGCCCTGCGCGCCGACCTGCTCCCACACGTGGGCAAAGTTGCTCGAGAACGTCGGGACGACATAGTCGCTGCCCGCCAGGTCAAAGTCGGACACCTCGTACTCGTCCTCGTAGCCGCCCTCCTCGGGCTCGCCGGTTGTCGGGTCGATCTCCTTGCTGGTGAACTTGAGGATGTTGGAGAAGGTGCTGATGGGCAGCGACCCTTCGCCGTTGACCTTCTGGAACACCACATACACCTTGCCGGGCGCATCCGTCGCCAGAGTGTCGGCCTGGAGGATGAACAGCTCCTGCAGCTCCTCCTCGTCCGACGGCGTGGCCATCACCGACACCTTCTCTAATACCGTGTCCGGCAGCGTGTTCTTGATCTCGTACTGCAGCACGATGTGCTCCTTGAAGATGTGCTTGACGACGCTGACCACGTACTCGGTCTCGGCCTCGGTCAGCTCCACAACGGGGGACGACTTGAGCACGCTGCCAAAGTCCCGGATCCCGGGGATCTGCATCAACTCCTCGGCATACTTCTGCGCCGCCGCCGAGGCGGTAGCGGCAGCCTCGGCAGCCGACGGGGCCGCCTTTGTCGGGCCAACCTTTGGCGGCTTGAGCGACGGGGTGGTGGCGGTAAGCTTCTTCGTCCTGTCTTCCGCATCGGCCTGCTCGCGCGTGACAATCGGGATCTTGGAGATGTCGAAGGGGGTATCGAAGGCCGACTTGTCGTCCGACGTGACGTACATGACGAGTTGGTGCTCGAAGTACGGAAGAGCGAACATGTTGTCTGAGACTCGTGATTAGCATCGCGCTGAGAGATTCCCACCCCACAAAGGGAGATAGGGCGCTTACCGTTCTTGACAAACCGCGTGGCCAACTCGTCCTCCTCATGCATAAGCCGGAGGTTGAGCGCCGCACGGTCGCGGACCTCATCATCAACATCATCCAGACACCTCGTCAGCAGAACGTCGACGCTGCGCTTGACCTCGGGATCCTTCTGGCCGACGCCGAACTTGGCCAGCGCGGTAACAGCAGCCGCACGCACGGTCGCGTTCTCCAGGACAACGCGGTTGTAGATGTAGCGGATGTACTTGGTCGGCTGCGAGGTCTTGGGGCCCTCGACACCGAGGAGATGCAAGATCCGGACGGCCAACTTAGTAAACTCGCAGTCCTCGATGAACTCGCACAGGTGCGCGAGCGCCTCCTCCTTGGAGTCCGCGACGAACTTGATGAGGTCGAACATGCTCTCCACCACAGCACGCTTGAACTCGTAGCCGCCCTCATCGCGCAGGATGCCGCTGAGGAACTGGAGCATGCCGGCCTGCTTGCTGGGGAACTTGAGGCAGAGGGTCCGGATCGCCTCAACGATGGTGATCTTGAACTCGTCCGTGATCTCGGACATGAAGCCCGAGATCTGCTTCATGAGGCGGTCCACGCTCGCCTCGTTGCCCGTCTTGAGGAGGGTGGTGATGGCGAAGGTGGCGATCGAGCGGTTGCTGTTGGAGATGAGGAGCTCGATATCGGGGTTGCACACGTTGACGACGTGGGGCTTGAACGAGGCGATGTTGTGGAGGATGCGGAGGGCGGCGAACTTGGTGACGGCGCGGGGCGAGCTGAGGAAGAGCTGGAGAACGTGGACGGCCTGGGTCACCTCGGCGTCCGAGACGTCCCGCATATCGCAAATGGCCTTGGCGGCCTCGAAGTTGACCATCTCGCTCTTGTGCCTGAGCCAGCCATCCAGCAGCTGCATCATGGGCTTCCTGAGTTGCTGATCCTCCTCGGCCAGCTGGGCGGCGAGGCGGACCAGCATGACGATGGCGGCCGGGTTCTTCATGGCACCGGCGGCGCCAAACTGCTGGACCATCTTGACCAGCGCCATCCTATCGTGCATCCGCATCTGGTAGAGCAGGCCGATGGCGTGGTACTGGGCCATGGTCGAGTTGTTGACGGGGAGGTTGCCAGACGAGGACGAGAAGCCCAGCGAGAAGCCGCCCGAGGACTTGGTGCTCGCGGCGGCCTCCTGGGTCTCGCTCTGCCACCGCTTGACGACGTCGCGGGCGATCGGGAGGAGGTGGTAGGACGAAACGAGGGCCGAGGACGAGACGGAGGGGTTCTTGTCGACGATGGCTGTCTTCATGACACGCTCGATAGATTGGACCGTCGTAGCCTGGCAGGGTCTCCTGTCAGCAAGCGCGATCCCCTCGAAGCCCGCCCCTGTCTCAAACTGGCGGGGGTGGGAGCGGGATCTCCTACATCAATAATGCGGCACAGGGCGCGGATGGCATTGGGGCGGTAGATGGAGTCGGTGCTGCCGCCAGTATCCTTCATGATTGTGCTGGTGACCATGATGATGTCTTCGGCGGAGCTGGCCAGCTCCTTGATGACGAGATGAACCATCTGGCGTAGGCTGGCATCCTTGTTCTGGAAGAGCTTCGAGATGCCAAAGAAGAGCGTGGTCGCCTCGGTGGTGGGGAATTTCTCGCCGGTGTAGAGGAGGAGGGCGATCTTGGTGAGGAGGACACGGCATCGTCGCGGCTGGATGGGCGAGCTGTTGAAGAGGCGGGCTGGTGAGAGGGGGAGGGGGCGACAAGATTAGCTGCTGCACCACTGGCTTTGCTCGTTGTGTGTTGCTGACGCTGACGCTGTCTCTCTTTGATGCTATCGCTATCGACGACGGGTTGGGAGGAGAAGGGGGGACGGGGGGTGGAATATTCGGGGGGTATAGGAGGAACAACAGCATCGCTCCCCTGGCGGCGCACACACTCACCTTCCTGGAACACCTGCGTCCGGTCGATTTTGACCAGGGCGCTGTCGCCGTCCTCGTCCTTCTTTCCGTAGCTCATGGTGGGCAGCACGGCACGGGGGGTGTGCTGGGGGAGGCTGCTGGTGGTGAAGGTCGGGCTCGGGCAGCGTCAGCCTGGAGCCTCTGGAGCCGGTGTGGGAATGGATGCTGGAGTCCCCCCAACTTGCAACTCGCGCGACGTTGCCAATTCAATGCTGGCCCATGGGGGGCTTGCTGCCCCACAACAGGGGTCGGGGCTTGGTGGTGCTTGCGCACGGGCCAATCCTGGATGCGACACTCAATGGGCAAAATGTGGGTCAGTCACCTGACCAGTCATGTGCTACCCTTCATCTTCACCACCTCTGGCCGCCCCTCTCTCGCATCGATATCGTCGGTACGTTTTAAGACCGGCCATGTTGTCGGCAATATATATGTGAGGTGGCGCGTGGAAAACCAGGTACATGATGCTCAATGGCCCAAAAACACACAAGCTAGTTCACCCTATCCCTCTCGCCCCATCGCTGCATCCGAGTGAGCGGCATCGGGTTGAGCGCTCGTTTTGGCTGAGTCCCCCGAAACACTGACCGCGGCCAAACTTTTCCCTTTTCCCCATCATTCGGCAAAAATACACGACCCCCCGGCAATTAAAATGATGGCCAGTTGCGTGGCCATACCCGACAATTGGTGAGCCCCAGCCGAGAGAGGCCTGGAGAGGAAAAACAAGAAACAGGAAACATCTCCGCTACTTTGTTTTTGTAAAACAGACCGAACGAGCGTTACGCAGCAACCGCCGGCTCTGGCACCGAAGACTGCGGCTCGGGCTCGGGCTGGGGTTCGGCCGCTGGCGGCGGCGGCGCGGGCAGGCTTGCTTGGGCAGCTTCGTCCTGCAGCGGGAGTTCCGTGTTGACCGGCTGCCCTCTTTCATCGATATCGGCTTCCTTGCGTGCGGGGTTCTTGCCCACCGCCATGACTGCATCCCGCTCCTTTTTCCCGAGGACAACCAAGTCGAAGCTTCGCGGGAGAGGGCAATCGGTTCTGTAGGGCGTTGTTGCGGTCAGCTAACCGTCCTTGAGGCAGGGTAATGAAGTAGTGGAAGAAGAACGAGGGGGGGGATGGAACGCCAGGGGCACTTACTTGAGAATGTCTTGCTTCAGCAGCCGCGCCTTGTCCCGGAGCGCCTGCTGGTCGCGTGGGCGCTGGAACGCGATCGTCCCGTTCTTGATCTCCTTCTCGATGGTGCTCCACTTGCACTGGTATGTGTGGATCGCCCTGATGAGCTGGTTGACGTCCTCGCGCAGCCACGCCTGGCGGGACTGCGGCTCCTTGACCTTCCGGGCCGCCGCTGTGACCTCCTTGCTCCGCTGCGACAGCGCCTCGAGATCAGGCTCGTCCTGTGTGCCCGGCAGGGGAGGATACTGCGACGGGGCGACCTGGCTGGCCGCCGCCGCCGTGCTCGCCAGAGCTGCCACGGAGGCGGCAGCGATTGCGGCCCCCGAGGATTCGTTCCGCTTACGTTTCGCCCGCGGCTTCTTGGCCGGCGCAGAGGCTGGTCCCGCGGTTCCGTCGCCCGCTGTGCCCGGTTCACCCTCTGCCCGCCTCTTCTTTCCAGTGGCCTTAGCAGCCGAATCAGCATAGAGGGAGCCATCCGTCGGGAATCCGGCCTGGTGAGCTGGGTCGCCATACCCCAGGGAAGGCGAATCCGAGCCAAACCCGGGCGGGTAAGGGATCCGCGGCGCCGGGGCGTACGGGCTGGGAGCAAGCGGATGACCACCGTCATACCCTCCAAGCGCTTGCTGTTCCAGCTGCTTCATCATTCGCAGGGAGCTGGCATTGTATGAAACCTGGGGCACTCTGCGGAACATTTAGTGAGCAAGCTGAGCTGTAGCTTGGCGGAGAGGTGGACTTACGCTGCGTCGTTCGGAGGAAAGGAGTGTGCCATGGCCTCAGTCTCGAGCTGCGATCGGATCTGCGAATCAGCTCTCGAGGTGTCGCCAGAAGGTCCCGCGGCCGAGAAACCGGCGCCGGGACTTTGTTGAATCAAGGTTCTGACCCTAGCGAAGCATTCTGTGACAAATGTCGTCCGCAAGTTGGCGAGGAACTCATCAAGAGGAAAGTTGTTGTGAAGCTGGCTCAGGTCAAGATTGTTGCCATCAACCGGTTCGTTGGGCAACAATTTGCAGATGGAGTCGAAGCGGGTGGCGCTCCGATCGCTAGCCAGGTTGGCCTCGTCGGAGTCGGCCTCCAGGATGGGCTTGAGTTGGAGGCCGTCCTTGTTGTTGTCCAGGAAGGCATGGACCATGTCTGCGGACACATCGCCGTCGCACCAGATGCTGGCAACGCACTCGAGCGGATGAAAAGACGTGGGGTTCTCGCTCTTGAGCTGCTCACTCTTGAGCTTCTCGAGGGTGAAGATGGAGAGTTGCGTCCGGATCATCAGAATATGCTCGATAATCGCCCCGCTCATCTCGTTGCCGATGGTGTCGGAGGGCGCGCCAAGGAAGGAGTCGGGGAAGACCGCGTCCCACTCTTGAAGCAGCGGCAGCAGGTCCCGCAAGTCTTGGTGATCGATCCGGGTGATCTCGTCGAGAAAAGAGGCGAGGTTGGCGGCCGACATGATGCGGAAGACCCTGGCCGCAGCCTCGGAGGACCGGTCTAGGCGCATCGAGTCGGCGACGAAGCCGGCATCGACGACCGGGCTGCTGGCATCGAGCACGAAGTGCGAGCGGTAGGCATCAAAGGCCGTCTTATAGCCTTGGCGCTCCATCTCCCACATTTCGGGGTTTTCCTGGCCGGCGCAGAGCTGGGTGAACAAGTCATCGGACGCGGTGAGCAGGCGAGACAGCATCCCGGCCATGAGGCTTGCCCTCGCGGCGATCTTGCTGGGGGTGTCATCAGCGCGTGAGGAGGCGACAGACGAGCCGCGGACAGAGGCACCGAAGATGGGCGCCGGAGTGGCAGGCTGGGGCGCGGTGTCTGCGATGGGGGGGTTAATATCTGGGCCGGGAAGCTGCATGCATGCTGAGGCGACCGAGTCGTGTCACTCACTGTGTGGCTCCGGCTGAGACGATAAGGCGTCGGTGACGGCGACGCTGTTGACACTCGCCATGCTGGGCTCCCGCTCGTTGCGGCGTGTGCCCCGGCGGGCGGCTTGCGGGCCAGCGGACTGCCCACGCAGGCCCTTGGGGCCAGGAACGGGTGGAGGGAGCATGCCGCTGGCGTCCTGTGGTCCCGCGATGGCGGGGTCGATGACTTGGTTGTGATACACGGCAGGGGCGGAGGCCATGGGAGCTTCGGGCTGGGGTTGCTGGGCCTCTGACTGCTCCTCTTGTCGCTCCTCCTTCAGTCCCTCTTGCTGCTGCTGCTGCTGCTGCTGCTGCTGCTCGGGCGACTCAGACTCCTGCTGGCCCTCGACTCCTGGCTCAGGCGCGTTCTGGGGTTGCTGGTGACGCGTCGAGCGGCGGCTTGAGCCCGCTGCCGCCGGCTCCTGCGCAGAACGCGAAGATGGACGGCCTCTTCCACGCCCCGACATGGATGCAATGTCCAATGCACGCAAGTATCGTGCTGCTGCTGATAGAAACGGGCTTGACAATGGTCTAAGCCGCGATGAGAAGGGTTGGGGTTAGGGTTATTACTTTTGGACGCGAAGTGTTTTGAAGTTTATCCTTTGAGCAAAAATCATGACCCACAACCCGGCCAAGGGTGTTGTGTGTGTGGGTGTGGTGCGGTGCGTGGGTGTGACCAGCAGCCCTGTTTGTGCCGGGGTGCACAAGCGAGGGCACGTGACATGGATGCTCTGGTGCTTGGCCAAGGCCACCCGCCCAGCATCTTCATTCATTCCCCGGTTTCCACAGTGGTCGCGCTGGATGGATGACGCAAGCCCCCAGCTCCCCTGTGTCTGCCCGCACACATGCCTCGGAGGGAGTTGCATTGTACTCGTAAAAAGGCAATAACGAGGTCAAGCATTGAGTTCTGTGCTAATTTCAAGGCTGTCAACGCAACATATTGAAGAAGAACAGTCCTGGAAAACAACACTAACAGTCAAAAGTCGGCCACATCAAAGGGCTGGCCAAACAGCCCTCAGATTACGGCGACAGCTCCTGTGCTTGTGGCAAACTCTTTTGATTGACAGAGCGAAAAGCAACGGCGACTGGCGACTGGCGTGTCTGTGGCGGTGGGCCGCCCAGGAGACCCAGGACTCCCTTTCCAGCGCATCGCGCCAAGACGCTTCCCCAGAGCCCCTTGCAGGGGTCGAGACTGTAAATCCTGGCGTCCAGCAAACCAGCATAGAGCAGCTCCCTCGTCTGGCCCGCCAGCTAATCTTATCTCACGGACACAACACCTTTCGCTTCTGACATTCCCTCTGGACTCGTTATTCTCCTGCAGACATTTTGGCATCCCATGAGTTAGCCCTCTAGTTGCAGCCCGGCGGAACCCATCTGAATCTCGGCGACCACGCCTGCCCACCCGCCGCCATCCCTCCATCGCCGTCCTCCATCACCCCCAACGCACCAGACGAAGACGACCCGTGATTGTGTCCCCCGATCCATCCCATCTGCCAGCCAGCAGCCCACCATGAGGCTTCGAAACCGAAAGTCGCCACTCCTCCTTCTCCTCATCCCTTCCCTCGCCGTCGCCGCCGCGCTCGCCGACAGGGAGCTAGGCAGCGACTCGATCGCCGCCTCGGATGCCGCGTCGGCGCGGCGCTATGGCACCAAGGATGCGCCCGTCGATGGCAATGATGGGAAGCCGCACGCTGGCCCGTTTGTCGGTCTCGACAAGAGCTCCGAGGCCGCGAAGGACCTGCCAGCTTTAAAAGACCGGCCGTCGGACCCCCTGATCGTGGACGGGAAGAGGGTACCCGACAACCATGACGGCGTCATGGACGACAAGAACCGCCCTGGACCCAAGAAGGGCACCACGGGGACCGAAGGAGGCGTCAGTGAAAAGGACAAGGATCGCAAGATGCGCGAGAAACAGACAGGAGAGAAGGTTGAGAACAAGCCGCCCACGCCCAAGGAGGCGCCGCCCCTGCCGCATGCGGATCAGGAGCGGATCCAGGCCGCCGAGGGCGGCGAAGGCAAACACAGCGACAAGACCTCGACCACTGATGTCTCCGGGCTTGAGGTGCGTACGCCAACACGGCGCCCACTCTCCCCGGCCCTGTTTTGACCCCCACTGACTAACCATGTCCTTTAGAAACCGGCCGGACTCCCAGGCAAAACCCACGACAAATCCCTCCCAGTCCCCGAATCCGTCGCCGGCATTAATCACTTGGATGTCTCGAAGGGCGGCAGCGCAGGACCGAGCATGGGGGTTGACGGCGAAGGCAGCGAAGGGCTTATCCAGCCCCTGCACTCCTTCATGCTCTCTTACACCATGATCATCTTTTCCGAGATCGGCGACAAGACCTTCCTCGTCGCCGCGCTCATGGCCATGAAGCATGACCGCCTGGTGGTGTTCTCTGCCGCCCTCAGCGCCCTCGTCGCCATGACCATCCTCTCGGCCGTCCTGGGGCACGCGGTGCCTACCCTGATCCCCAAGCGCCTGACGACCTTCCTCGCCGCCGTCCTGTTCCTGATCTTCGGCGCCCGCTTGCTCCGCGAGGGCCTCGCCATGAGCCCCGACGAGGGCGTGTCGGCCGAAATGCAAGAGGTGGAGATGGAGCTCGAGGAGAAGGAGAATCTCGCGCGGAAGGAGGGCCGCAGGGGCTCGGGCGTCTCGCCGTACGCCCTGGAAATGGGCCTCGGCAACCGCAAGCCGCGGACCAAGTCGCGGTTCGCCGCGCCGCACCGCAGCCCGTCGAGCTCGCCCGAGGGCCGGAGCCCGTCGCCGCGCCCCGGCGGCATGGTCGGGTTCCTCTCGGGCCTCAGCAACCTCTTCTCGCTGCTGCTCAGCCCCGCCTGGGTCCAGACGTTTGTGATGACCTTCCTGGGCGAGTGGGGCGACCGCAGCCAGATCGCAACCATCGCCATGGCCGCCGGCCAGGACTACTGGTGGGTCACCCTGGGCGCCGTCCTGGGCCACGCCTGCTGCACGGGCGTGGCGGTCATTGGAGGCAGAGCTATTGCGGGCAAAGTGAGCCTGAAAGTTGGTAAGTTGATGATGATGCTGTTGTTGTTTGCGAGCTTGGATGGGTTGCTGACTTTGCTACAGTCACTGTCGGCGGAGCCGTTGCGTTCCTCTTCTTTGGGTTTATCTACCTGTTCGAGGCGTTCTACTCGTAGACGGGATCACACGGCGAATTTTGTTCAAGGCTTGGCTGTGCCAGCTGCTCGACCGGGGCCCGCGCTCACCGGTTGGCCCCCCATTTTTTCTTAAAAACCCGTCACAGTTTGTAATTCTGCGTCCACATACGCGACACGAGGACTGTTCGTTTCGAAAGTTGAGCAAAGGGGCCTGACGGAAATCGGTTGGCGATACGGAGGGAGGGGTAGAGGGGAGGGGTAGAGGGGGTGGCGGCGTCGGGAATGGTGCTTCGTGTTAAAATCTGCGCATCGTGTATATTATGCTGGTTGGACGATGAAGGTCGGGCATGTTTTGGGCAAGGCGTGACGGTGATGGGAGCGTTCTGAGAGAGAGAAGGGATGGTTGGTTGGCGCGATCCATGGCAAGGAGTTCTGCGGGTTGTTGTTTGGACAGAAGCGAGGCGAGGATATGGAAATGGTTTAATGTCTTGTAAAGAAACTATGAATACACAGTTGGCCAAAGTTGGCTGTATCTTGGCTTGAGGTTGCTGCCGTTGAGTGGCATGTGAGACTGCTGGGCGGGATGGGATGCCTGGCCGGTGTGGGAGAGGAGAGCGGGTGAACCAATGACGGCATCCGCCGCGTCTTATCACCAGACCTCCCTCATCCCTCCATCACATCACCTGAACAACAACAAAATCGCGATTGTTTTCCCCATCCTTTTTATCAGACCTCATCCACCTACCTAAGTGGTTTACATCACCATCGCTCCAGTATCCTAGTCCCGTACACGTCCAGGATGCCGAGCCGCCTTGCCGACAAGGCACAAGAGGTCGCGTACGTTGCTCCTTGCTCCCCGATATCGACGATACGAGACAGCCCGCTGGCTTTTTCTAACTCGGTGTTCTTGGTGCAGCAAAGAGGACTATGACAAAGCTCGGGCCCTTCTCAACGACGCCGCCAGGAGCGGGTCCTACTGGTATCCCATCAAGGCAAGCGCGCACGCGCGTGCTACCGTGCCGCAACCGCGGGAGGGAGGGGACGTAGAGCTGATGGTTGACCGTTGCAGGGGATCTTCTACTTCGCCTCCCATCCCGCATTGTGGAAGCCTCTGCGCTCGAAGCTCGCCCCGTACCTGACGCTCTACTCGAGCGTGCTGGGGTCCATGTTCTTCTTTACCTACCTGCCCCAACTGGCGGTTATGGCTATTGTGAATGGGCCGCTGGCGGTGTTTACCACCGCTCTCCTCATCCTGAACGAGAGCTCGACCATCACGATGACGCTGTCGAAGAATTATATCCTACGCGAAGCGATCCTGGACACCTTTGATGGCACGCTGCTCGCCAGAAACTCGACCGAGATCGTTGCCCAGGGGAGGGAGTTGAAGCCGCGAGGGGACTCGATTGAGCGGCTCGGGAAAGCCCTCAAGGCCCCTTTCAAGAAGTTTAGCATCAACGAGCTGGTCCGATATGTGATCTACCTGCCGCTGAACTTTATCCCTGGTATGCTGGGCGGCTCATGCCGTGTGTTCCCTCCCAGATGCAGTTGCTTACTTTGATGGCACAGTTATCGGAACCGTCGTGTTTGTGCTTTTACGCGGTGAGTGTTTTCGTTATTGAGGCGAAGGGGATATGTGACTTACACCTGACAGGTCGTTCTCGGGGCGACGCCGTCCACGATCGGGTGAGTCGAGCATCCACAATGTTCCATTTATGGCTGAACCTTATACTCATCTTCGGTATAGTACTTCCAACTCAAAGGTTGGTCAAAATCTAGAAGGGCCCAGTGGTTGAAGGACCACCAAGGCCCGTATACTGCGTAAGTAGTCCTCATTATCCCCTGCAGTTTGGGTTGTACAGGCGATTGGTGCGCTTGACGAGGCGGTCGACGATGCCCTCGACTCGTCCACCCGTTTGTCCCACGCATGTCTTCGGCCCTACTAACCACCTTCCCCCCCGGCTCCGACAGATTCGGCACCGTCGCCACCCTCCTCGAGATGATCCCGTTAGCTTCAGTCTTGTTCTCCTTTACCAACACAGGTAAGACCCCATCCTTTGTTTTACTGAGTAAGTAGCTGCTCACAAGTGACAACAGTGGGGGCTGCGTTGTGGGCAGCGGATATCGAGGCCAAAGAAGTCGAGATGGCCCAAGGCACTGCCCCTGAGTTGCGGGAAGCAGCCAAGAAAGCAGAGTGAGAGGTGAGAGCTGAGGGACGAGATCGCCATGCAGAATCGCCCACCCGGCACCGCATTTCTCTGCATAATCTCAATTTGATACGAGGGGGCATTGGAACAGGGTCGGTGGTCACAACCAATAAACGAGGGAGCACAGCATGTTGACAGCACAGTATGCTGTGCTTGGTGTTCTGGTATCGGGACGGGTATCCTTGCGGCATGGAAGCATTGCGTGTCGAGGTCTCTCCATTGTTCACAGGAAAGTTCTCAGTTCAGCCAAAATGATTCCGGTGTTGGACTTGGCAACAACTTTTCGTCCCTTGACGGATGAACGCCGTGGTTTCATGCCTTGGGAGTTGAGGTCATGATCTCTCTGGAAACTTTCTGTGCCGCCCCAGCACCTGTTTCCCTCATCAACGTACGATGTCTCGAGAATCCCTGTACGTGTTGTCTCTGACCGGTGCGGGTGTCTAAAACAATTTTGACAGTAGGGTATGTTCAGCCTCCCGTTTCAAGCCTGCTTCACGTTGGGGAATTAAGACGAGACAGGACTGGCACATCCCAGGTGAGCCTTTTCCCAACATGTTGGTCGGCTCTAGCTTATCGTCAGAAGCCACATGCCTACCAGCTTTTACACATCAGCTGTCAAGTCGGCTTCTGGTGGTTATACAAGGTTCCACTGACCACCATCTCATCCAGGAGTTACAGCAGCGGCGACCCCCCCCAGTCGGTACCGGCTTTGACGCCTCAAAGGGGAGGGAATCCAACGGTTTTCCTCTTGTTTACGCGCTCAACTCCCGTCTCTCTCATGTCGAGCGTCACAGCGAGAAGGCACTGGACCGGCAGAACTGTCGATATTACCCAGTTCACCGTCATTTCAAGTGCCACATCCAAGGAACCGCGATCCATGTGTGGCACACGAACGCAGGAACGGGCAATCTAGTCAACGGCTAGCCGCATGCCAACGTTTTCCTGCCCTCCTCGGCATCACCGGCGAGAAAGGCGTGGGATCCTGACTGAGCTGAACTTGGTGGCGATGGGAAACGACGCTTCCGCCCGCATCGCACCCCCGAGCCGACGGGGGGCATCTGGGAAGGTCCTTGGTCGTCGGTAGTGCACAAGAGGGCCGTCCTCCCCTCCCTCGAGGTCACTGTGTCCTGGACGAGCTGTTACATCGGGCTGCGCGGCCGCTTCTCGGTGGGTAGGTTGGCCCGTCACTTTCGGCGTTCGTTCGTGGTGGTCGCAGGGCCTGAGCTTCGGAGTGCAAGGTGAGCGAGGAGTGACGGTCCAAGGAGTTGTCAATATCCAACGCCGCGAGAACGTTTTGAATTCTGGTCGGGGACGCGCTGTATCTTCTATGGGAAACCCCTCACCGGCACGAAGGACGGTGTTAGAACCAAGGAAGCATGTCTTGCAACGCAACCAGGGGGTGAAAATGACTGTTCGAGAATCTCAGGTGTCCCAGATACCCTTCGTGTTCTCCTAAACCAAGGCCCAGCGCACAGTTCCCAGGCCCGTCGACCACAAGAGAACACACAGGACACGTCCAGTTGTAGGCCCCTGAATGCCGTACGGTTGCTCCAGGTCGAAACTCGGACTGACATGTCATCTTTCGAGCCTCACAGATTAAACGAAGGGGCTGGAGCGGTGATGAGGGCACTCTTTTCCTGGGAAAGGAGGCACCTTTCCGGCCAAGCGCACGCGGTCTTACAGGGGGAATGCCAACGCTGTCACAGACTCTTCCAGGAAGGATGAGACTGGAGAGGATGTCTCCCCACCCCCCTCCTTTTCCCGCATAAGGAACAGCCCGAGTCAGATTACGTCGTGCTCAGACAAGCCTCGTCGAGGGTTGTCCTCCATCTGGAGCAGGACGGGGGAACGGTGATCTGGGATGGGTGAACAAGAAGTGGGTTTTCCTGACCGCCTCGCCTCCTTCTATATCACCGCATCTGTTCGCTTTGCCCATCACGGAATCCCAGGTGCTCTTCATGCTCGATCGGCCTGACCCGAGCAGAGCAGAGGATCTCTCCTTATGACTGCTAAGAGGCCAGCACGGCAACATCATTCGTTTATGACCCTCTCTAGGGTTCCGTCTTGTCATTCATCTTGCTGCCTGTGGAGTGTATGAAAGGTTACCCCTTTTCCATTTTGAGACTGCGTTGCTTTCCTCAGCAAGGTTATTTTGACACTGAGAGCTCCTCACCATGAGAACCTCAGGGGTCATCGGCTGCCTCACAACGGCCGCCGCCTTCCTGGGCTGCGCGCCTGGCGCACTGGCATACGGGGGCGGTCTCTGGGGTGGTTTTCGACCATCGCCTAGCAAGGCAGTTTCCGGTGCAGGAGGCAACCCCCACGACCGCTTCCGGAATGTTGCCCCAAAAGAACAGCAGTCCGATCCGCCATATGGGGAACAACCGTCTTCGACCGAGACTACTTCAGTTTCACCCATCTCGACAACTTCCTCATCGGAGGAAGTCACCTCGACTTCGGATGGTAAGATTTCTTCCACACGTTTTGGCGGCAAACATGAGAAGGATCACTGACTTAGACAGGCTATGGCCCACCCCCGAGCCTCTCATCATCAAGCTCCTCGGCTTCAAGCTCTGGATCCCCGCTGACCTCGACTTCTTCTGCGACCTCCTCAAGCGCGGGCTATGAGACAACCAGCAGCGCCACTTCTGAGACCAGCGGGAGCTACTCGTATCCAACCAGTTCTCACCATTTCAGCAGCTCCTCGACTTCCAGCACCAATGGTGGTAGTTCCTCGTCTGGATACCCGACGGAGTCCACATCTTCTGGAGCCAGCTCGTCCTCGGGATACCCGACGTCTTCTACATCATCAGATACCGGCTCGTCCTCGGGATTCCCTACCACTCCTGGCAGTAGTTCGACCTCGGGGTCCTCGACCACTGAAGCAAGAAGCTCATCCACGGACGACTCCACAACTCCTGGAAGCAGCTCATCCACTGCCTACCCCACGACTCCTGAAAGCAGCACCTCTGTTGTCTACCCTACGACTCCGGGAAGCAGCTCATCCACGGGTTATGCCACCACTTCCGAGAGCAGCTCGTCCGTGGGATACACCACCACACCTGGAAGCAGCTCGTCCGCGGGCTACACCACGACGCCTGAAAACAGCTCGTCCACGGGCTACCCCACGGCTCCTGGGAGCAGCTCATCCACAGGTTACCCTACGACTACCGGAAGCAGCTCATCTACAAGTTCCAGCACCACTCCTGAACGGAGCTCGTCTGCCGGTTACCCTACCACCCCGGGAAGCAGTTCGTCCACTGGATACCCAACCACTCCTGGAAGCAGCTCATCTGCGGGATACTCCCCTTCTCCCGGGAACAGCTCATCGTCGAGGCCTGGGTCATCTGTCGCGGGAAGCACAACGTCTGGTTCTGCAACCACAACCGCCGGAGTCACACCGAGCCTGTCCACAACGTTGGAGGCGCGCAACAGTACGACAGGCCCGTCCCATTCTTCTGTAGTCCAGTCATCTGGTCAAACTTCAACGGGTGATGGGTCGACCTCGGCCGCAAGCTCAGGGCCCTCGTCTTCAATTGAGAGCACCACATCCCCTCCTGTGTTTGAAACATCGAGCGTTGATGCCATCACTGGGTCAAGAATTAGCAGCATTGTCGCCAGCCGTAACACGACCGTCAGTACAGTCACCGTCATTGTCACCGAGACGGCGACCAACCCGCAGATGAGTTCAACCCTGCGGCCCATCACGACCACGCCCGCAAGGCCTACGTCGAGCCAACAGTCAACGACGCCATCCTCGGCGGCCAGTTCCTCTGGCAGACCAACTGGTACAGGCGTTCCGTTTCCATCGAGGAATTCCTCCACAACCTGGGTCGGCCCGACAGGAACGGGGACTGGTGTTCCAACCTCGAGCGCCCCCCTTTCGGGCAGTGACTCGTCATCCACACCTTTCCCTATCTCGAACTCGACCAGCCTTGCCGGGCCAACCGGTACCGGTTCGTTGGGCACACCGGTGCAAAGCTCCTCGGGCAGTCTCTTGCCGTCTACTTCATCCGCGCCCTTCCCGATAAGCAACTCGAGCTCGGCGGCTGGCCCAACTGGCAGCACGGGGTTCTCCAGTGGGCCAATTTCCTCTGGGACAGGAGTGCCGACCGGGTCGACTGGTACTGCCAGCACATCTATCCCCTTCCCGGTGTCCAACTCGAGCACCTGGGCCTTCCCGACGTCGGGCACCGCACCGAGGAGCTCAACCCTGCCCACGACTTCGGCTCCATACCCGACCATAAACCGTACTAGCACCAACGGGCTAACGTCAGGGGGTCCCTCTGTGCCTGCGAGCTCAGGAACACACGGGACTGGAACTGCCCCTGGGATTTCAACAAGCAGCGCGCCATATCCGATTTCGAACTCGAGTACTTCGGGGCCTACGGGGACCGGCGGGACCGGGACCGGGACCGGGACCGTCCCCTCATCAAGCTGGAGCACTGGGGGTCCTGGCCGGTCTTCCACCCTGTCAAGCTCAGCATCATATCCCTGGCCTAACTCGACCACGGCAAGCACAGGCCCAACCGGCACCGGGCCGGTCGTGGTGACCAGCACCAGTTCGGGAACGGGTGTTGGAACATCCTCAACAGCGACGCACAGCTCAGCCCCGTTCCCCATCTCGAACTCGACGACGTCTTGGCCTACTGGACCGTCCAGCAGCAGCGGGTCTCTTGGAGGCACCAGCCCCATGTCCTCGGGAGTTTGGAGCACCACCAAGAAGCCGACCGGCAGCAGCAGCAGCACGCCCCCCTACCCAACACAGAACTCCACGCAGTCAGCTGGCCCAACCTACCGACCTTCCAGCACAGTAGTCTCCTACACGAGTTCCGCAGATGGAATCACCGGGTCGTGGTCCCGCACCCGTTCCTGGCCGCACAGCAGCGGATCCTGGCGAACTTCCCGCACGACGCGCGGCCATGAGACGACCTCATGCAACGGAACGTGGACCACGCGGACGGTGTCAAAATCCACGACATCTTGTCAGAGCGGGACGACCTCAACCGCAGTGAGCTCAACCTCATGCAGCGGATCTGCAACGACGCATTCATCGACGACGTCGACGTCTTGCTCCGGGTCATCGACATCCTCCGTCGCGAGGAGCACGACCAGCTGCAACGGGACCACCACGTCCAGCTCAAGCTCATCCACGGGATCGATCTCCAGCTGTGAGACTACTACACTGAAGACAGTGACAGTGAGCAAGTCCGGAGGGTACGGCGGCGTCTCGTCGGACACCACCTCCAGCTCTTTGTACAGCAGCAGCAGCGACGATGGTATACCCCCCCAACCCGCCCCTCTCCCAAGCCCAGACAACTAACCGTTACCCCCCCAGAACTCTCTTCAACCCCCAACCTCGTCGCCCCGGTGCCCGACCAGCCGACGGCGGCCCCAAACCCCATCAACTCGGGCAAGGGAAGATTGGATCACCATCACAACACGACGGGGGAGAAGGCGGGGTTTGAGAGGGTGAGGGAGTGGGTTGGGAGGGTTGTGCGGTGGTAAGTAGGGTGAGTGGGGAGGTTGGGGAGA